>Ga0222717_10003380_pt1 | contig 12028 bp, 8 predicted proteins | sample C33_18DmetaG_FD_165053 | JGI IMG/M metagenome (GOLD analysis project Ga0222717, IMG submission 165053) | Estuarine water microbial communities from San Francisco Bay, California, United States - C33_18D | ecosystem: Environmental > Aquatic > Marine > Unclassified | place: USA: California...
TCTTGAGCATGTGAGTATGAGGAAATAGCCCCAAGGAACAAAGAAAATGAAAAAATTAAAGAAAGATTAAATTTATATAAACGCATTACAGTCACTCCCAAAAACTAGCCTTAATTATTATTAAAAACTGGGGAGCAAAAAAATAATTAAAACTAGAAAATTTATTAAACTGGACTAACATTATTGTTGAGGAGTAAATATTTCAATATTTCTTTATAAGTTCATCCGCACCGGTGAGTATAATTTTATCATCCGCTAAGGTGCGCATGAAATATAAAAAGCTATATTGACAGTTTATTAGTTATGAATCTTAATTGGTAAATAAATTTAGAGAAATTAATAATGGCAAAAATAGAAAAAGATTTTATCGAAAGAGATAATCCGACAAGAAGAGAGTTTAAAGCCGAGCCATTTATTCCCAGAAAACCAATACCTGATTTAGGTCATGAGAAATTAGATGGTGAAAGATTTTATACAAGAGAATTTATGCAAAAAGAATGGGACTCTGTATGGACAAAAACATGGCAAATCGTTCATAGAGAGGCTGAGTTAGAATTTGATGGTTCCTTTCTTACACATTCAATTGGTAAAGAATCTTTTATAATTGTTCGAGGTAATGATAGTAAAATTCGAGCTTTTTATAATGTATGTCAACATAGAGGAAACCAACTTTGCACACTTGAATCTGGAGAACTTGATACTTTTTCATGTCCCTTTCATGGATGGAAGTGGAATAATGATGGAACACTAAACTCTGTATTTGCACCAGAATTATATAAACAATTTAAAGATGGAGTTCCTAGCGATGAGCTAGGATTGCAAGAAGTTAAAATAGATACCTGGGGAGGTTGGTTATGGTTAAATATGGATCCTAACTGCATATCTCTGAAAGAATACCTAGCAGATTATGGTGAGCATTTAGAAAGTTATAATTTAGATAAATGGACCCTTATTGATTATCAAACCTTTGAATGGAATGGTAATTGGAAGCATGCCGTTGATGCATTTAATGAAAGTTATCACTTTACAGCACTTCACCCCGATATGGTTCAATTTGGTGAGGGTCATGATGTTCCAATCGAAATTTCTGGAAATCATTCACGTATGATTAATTTCAATGAAACTGTTAGTGAGGTTGTTGAGGATAGAGATACTTTTACTCCACTAAGGGCTGAGATGATGGGTGATCGAGTAGCAGGTAAGATGCAAGATATTGACGATGGCTTTAAGGGTGCTGCAAAAGATTTACACTTATATTATATAAATAAGAGAAGATCAGAAGAAGACGAAATAACGTATTATAAAGATATGAATGATGAGCAATTAGTTCACCAGTACCATTATTTTTTCTTTCCAAGCGCTGTTTTCACGAATAAACCAGAAGCTGGTAATGTCTTTAGATATAGACCGCATCCGACTGATCCAGATAAATGTTATTATGATTTTTTTATTCTAATAAATAATGCTGATAATAATGAATTACCTCCTCGCAGACCTCACAAAATATATAAAGGTAATGGGCCTGAGCTTTATGATGAAGCATTTGAAGGAACTTTTCCTCCTGTCTTTAATAATGTTTTAGCGCAAGACGGATCTAATATGGAAACTATGCAATGGGGTTCTAAATCAGATAGTTTTAAAGGTGGTATTTTGTGCGAACAAGAAATCAGAGTAAGACACTTTCATCAAACTATTGATAAATTTATTGAGAAATATAAAGGGTAACTCCTACAAATTCACATATTTATTATTCATTAAAAAGGTTAAAACGTAATGAACGAATTTACATTCCTAAAAGATAAGGTTGTTCTTGTAACAGGCGTCAGCACAACCGATGAACGATATAAAAGTATTGGACAGGCTTTAGCCGAATTATTAGCAAGAAATGGTGCTCAAGTTATTGCTGTATCAAGAGATCAAGAAAAATGTGAAAAAGCAATAAGCCATCTTAGAAAGGAAGAATTATCAATTCAATCTAAGCAATGTGATATCACCGATCACTCTCAAGTAGAATCTCTCTTTAAATGGGCTGAAGAAACTTATGGTTGTTTAAATTATTTAATAAATAATGCTGGTACAGAAGGAAAATTAGAACCTATAGATGAACTTAGCCTTGATAATATAGAAACCGTTATCGCAACAAATGGAAAAGGAACATTATATTGCCTTAGAGAAGGTATAAAATTAATGAAATTAAGTTTGGATAAAGATAATAAAAAAGATTGTTCAATAATTAATGTTTCTAGTATTGCAGCAGAAATAGGAATGCCTAATACAAGTGTTTATGCCTACTCTAAAGCAGGTATCGCTTCAATAACAAGGGTAGCAACTATAGAGCTTAATGAGTATGCTCTTAAAACGAATACCTCTCCAATAAGAGTAAATGCTGTTCTTCCAGGTGTAATTAGAACGCCTATGCACGGAAGATTTCTAGATGATAATGGTTTAGATGGAATTCCTCCTTCTGAATCAAGCTCACCTGAAGAATTAGCTAAATGTATTATTACTCGCTTAAATGAAAAATTTTCAATGGGCAGTATATCTATAATTGACGGTGGTTATACAGCTCAGTAGAAAATTATAAAATTGAATATTTAGAAGTTGATGTTCGAGGTACAGGAAAACCTTAATTCTTTATAATTATAAGCATAAAAAAACCCCGCTCAATGAACGGGGTTTAATTAATCTATGTTTTAATCGTTATTACCAACGATATCCTGCTTCGATACCATACTCTAATGGAGCACCATAAAGAGTAAAGTTCCAAAGACCAGCAACACTGTTTGAGCCAACTCTGTGAGTTTCATCAGTAAGATTCTTACCATAAACAGTAACCCAATATTTATCTTCAACATCTCTCCAAGTAACATTAGCATTTACGAGCGTTCTGTCTTGAAGTTGACTGTAAATTGGATTTGTTGGTTGAGTTTGAGCTTCGTCTTGATAGTTAGCAGTTACATTATAAGTTAATGAACCGTTACTGCTCAATTCCTGATCATAAGTCATGGATAAACCCCAACTTAACTCAGGTGAGAAAGGAAGCTGATAACCACTAAAATCAGTTGGGTTATCGATACCATCATTAGGTGTTTCATCCCAAACAAATTCATCATATTTATGATCTTGCGTTGCAACATTAGCATCAATACGGAAGTTATCTGTAACTAAGTAATTCAACTCAATTTCAATACCTTTGTTAGTTGATTTACCAGCATTAACTTTAACTGTTTCTTGGAAAGGAGGTCCTGGTAAAGGAAGAACCTGATTTCTTTGAAGATCTTCAAACTCTGTATTGAAAACATTAACGTTAAATCTTAAACGACCATCCATGAAATCACCCTTCATGCCTAATTCAATATTTGTATTAGTTTCAGGATCATAAGGATAGGCACAAGAATAATCTGTTGAACATGTTTCTGTATAACCACCAGCCATGAAACCAGTTGCTAATGAAGCATAAAACATAACATCATCATTCATAGTATAATCAACAACAAATCTATAAGTTGTTTCGCTCCAGTCATCAACGTTATCTACGCAAATTGCTCTAGTTGAACAATCAAGTCCTGAATTAAACTGAGGAAGATCGTCGTCTCTAGTTAAACCAAAAGTACTTATAGTATTATTTGGTCTTCCAAGGGCATTTACACCATTAGAACCTTGCTGACGAACAAATTGTTTTTCATCTTGAGTTTCACGAACACCTGCAGAAACTCTCCACTGTTCATTAATCTCATAAGTGAAATCGAAATAAGCTGCTTTACTTACTCTGTTTTGAGCTGATGCCGCACCTGTATAATCATAATGTAACCAATCTTGCCCTGCTCCAAAGAACCAAGAAAGACCTACAGCTGCATAATTATTATAATTTAGATTATCTTCAGCATAACTTATACCAGCCGTAAAATTAAATGGGCCTTCGTAATCACTTGTTAAACGAAATTCTTGTTGCATTTGATCTCTATTAGTATTTCTTGAAGCATCATATAAACTTGCAAAAGCTTCGCCAGTATATGTACTTGCATTAAGCTCTTTATGATTTCTCCAACCAGTTATAGATTTTAATGTTAAATCATTTCCAAGAACGAATGTTTGATTAAGATAAACACCTCTAGTGTCCATTCTATGACCCTTACAAATCGCAATACCTGAATTACAATGATCACTTTCACCAGTTGCAAAAACATTATCCCAAGCTTTATCACCCCAATTAACAGATGGTGTAGCTACGCCTGGAAAACCTAATAAGCAGAATAACATGCTGCTAGGGCATTCAGTTTCATTAACTGCTGCAGGAGTTGCAGAGTCGTCTTTACTTAATTCAAATGTTAAGAGAGCTGAATAAGATGGATTTGGCTCATATAGAAATTTAATTTTAGCAGCCATAACATCCTTACCACCCAAATCACCACCATCGCCAACATTTGAAAGATTAGTTCCATCTGTTGGATCACCAGCTATAAAAGGTCCAGATGGACTGTAAACACCGGCTGGTTTTGAATTTGTATAGAATCCTTGATTTTTATCCCAAATAGCAGCAATTCTCATGGCTAACTTGCCTTCAACAATCGGTACATTTAAAGCAAGCTTAAATTTATTAATGCTTCCTTCGTTCCAATCATATTGACCAGCCAGCGCACTAAATTCACCTGAATATTCGTCGAGAATAGGTTTCTTTGTTGTTACTGATATAACACCACCAGTAGAATTTTTACCGAATAGTGTTCCCTGAGGACCACGATATACTTCGATTTGCTCAATATCAAACATCTCAACAAATTGTGCTTGTACGTGATTGATGCCGAAATCATCAATCAAAAAGCCAACGGATGGATCTTCAGTAACAAGAATAGAAACACTACCGGTACCTCTAATACCACCAGATACAGCATTAAAGCCTGGCTGTGTTGTTAATGTGAGATTAGGAACAAGTGTGCTTAATGATGGAACATCATTAGCAAAAGTATTTCTAAAAGCTTGTTCAGATATAGCAGAAACCGCTATAGCTGCATCTTGTTGTCCTATATCTCTTTTTGTTCCTGTAACAACTATCTCTTCAATATCAAGACGACTGCTAGTCTGAGCAATAGAACTGACAGAGAAAAGTGATGTCACTAAAAAAGCAAACATAAAAACAAATGAATTAAAATATTTCATAAATATTCTCCCCGATTAAAAATAATGCATCATCTAATTACATTGAATACCTAATATCAACCATTTTATTATCACAAAAACCATTTTTGACTAAATATGGTGTATGCAATATATTTTTACACAACATTTTGTTTATAATACAGGCGCTTCTGGGGATTTGATAAAATATCGAAATTTATCCAAATAATAAAAAACCCCACTCAATGAGCGGGGTTTTAAATATTATAATATTATATTTATTATAACTTAGAAGTTAAAGGCTGCTCTCACGCCAATTGATCTTGGAGGTGCATAACGAGCAAAGTTCCAAAGTGTACCAACTGGATTAGCAGAAACTCTTTTTACTTCATCAGTAAGGTTTTTACCCCATAGAGTTAAGGCAACATTATCATTCATATCCCAAGTAACAAATGCATTAATTAGAGTACGCTCTTCAACTTGCGTATTTCTTTTTTGCATAATAATAGGGTTATCTGCTGTACCACCTGAAGCATTTGCTGGAAGTGGATTAACTTCAAATTCATCACGATAATGTAAACTTGCATTATATGTTATTGAACCACCTGACTGCAGGTCTTGGAAATAAGTCACAGATAAACCAGCTGTTGTTTCAGGAGAGAAAGGAACGCTTAAGCCTGAAAGATCTGGATTGATAGTAACACCAGAAGGAGCACCAGCAATTAATGTACCAGCATCAAGACCTGGAGCATAAGTGTCATATTCGTGATCCAATAATCCTATGAAGCCGTCAAAACGAAGGTTTTGGCTAGCAACATAAGATACCTCAAGTTCGAAACCTGTTGCTGTTGATTCACCTTCATTAACAGATGCTGTTTCTTGGAATTGAGTATCACCAACAAAACGCACTTTAACAGAATCTCTTTGAAGACTATCATATTCAGTTTGGAAAATAGCACCGTTTATTCTAAGTCTGCCATCCATCCTGTCAGCCTTAAATCCAAATTCAACATTGATGTTTTCTTCATCATTGTATGGTTGGCAAGTAAATAATGAGCCACATGTCTCAGTGAAACCACCGGCTACATAACCTGTTGCTATACTTCCGTATACCATTGTGTTTTCATCGACTTGATAATCAAGTACTGCACGCCATGTCGTTGCTGAGAAATCTTTACTATTATTATAATTAAGACCAAATGTTTCATCAGCCAAAGGATTTGTCCATGGACCTAAATATTGGTCAGGAGTAAAGATTAAAGCAAATCCAGCACCATCAGAGGCATACTGTTGACGACTGAATTTTTTTTCATCTTCTGAGCGTCTTACACCAAGAGTAAGTTTAACCTGATCAGTAAAGTCGAAAGATGTATCTAAATAAAGAGCAGTACTTTCTCTATCTTGAGAAGTAGCTTGAATTTCAGCAACATTAGCAAATTGTAATGCTCCTGAAGTTCCAGTTGGAGAAATCAGATCGACAAAACCTAAATTACCAAAAACAACAAACTTAAGATTATCTTCATAATAAGCAGCACCTGCTACAAAATTAAAGAAACCATCAAATTCAGAAGTAAGTCTAAATTCCTGCTGGAATTGTTCTCTAGAAGTATTTCTTGCAGCATCATATAATGATGTAAATGACTCACCTGTATATGTACTGTTTAAAATTTCATCTTGATCACGTGAACCTGTGATAGATTTAAAGGAATAATTATCAAAATTGAATGTTTGAGTTAAATAAAGACCTTCAACTTCAATAGCATGACCTCTACCAATACAAGTAAATGTATTACAAGTTGCAGATTCACCAGTTGAGAAAGGATCACCTGGAGTCGGACCATCTCTAAAACCTGGAAACCCAAGTGCTGGCCATAAATATGCTTCAGCACCACCACCAGGTGTATCATTTGCTGTTGCAGGAGCATCACTCGAATCATCTACATATTCATAAGTAAAGTCGGCACGATAAAAATCGCTTGGCTCATAACGAACTTTTACTTTAGCAGCTAAAACATCTTTACCACCAATCTTTGCTCCATTACCAACAGATACAAATGAACCATCAGCCTGTTGGGTAGCACCAGCATCGTTAATTTGTCCTCCTTGACTATAAAGAGCTGTAGATCCAGGTCCGCCTAAAGAAATTATACTTCCCGAAGGTTTATTATTGGTATAGAAACCTTCTTCTTCATCTTGAATAACCGATATTCTTACAGCCATTTTATCGCCAATTGGGAAATTTGCAGCAGCGCTAATTTTCTCAATGGATGCGTCATTTGAACTGTATTGACCGTATGTGGTTTCAAAATCAAAAAATGTCTCACCTAAAACAGGTTTTTTAGTTGTAAAACTTAGAGCGCCACCCGTAGTATTTTTACCGAATAGTGTTCCTTGTGGACCGCGATAAATTTCTACCTGCTCCATGTCAAACATCTCAATAGCTTGAGCCTGAACATGGTTAAAAGCAAAATCATCTACAACCACTCCAACAGATGGATCTTTAGTTACAAGAATTGAAATAAAACCTGTTCCTCTCATTCCACCAGCGATAGCGTTAAAACCATTTTGAGGTGTAAGTGTAACGTTAGGCGCAAGTTGACCTAAAGCAAAAACATCATTTCTAAATGTGTTGTCTAATTGTTTTGCAGTTAAAGTTGAAACAGCAACTGGAACATCTTGTTGTGAAATGTCACGTTTTGTACCAGTAACAATAATTTCTTCAATATCTAGACGACCTTCACTTGATTGCGAGTATACAATACTCGGTAAAGAAACTAGACCTAGAACAAAAAATGCACCAGCCATTATTAAGTTAGTAGACTTCATTATTTATCTCCCCAGATAATTTAGTAATATAATACAAGACTTTATATTAAAATTATAAAATTTAATAGGTTTTATATCATTTAACTTTGCGCTAATTTAAATGTTGAGTTAGAAAAGAATTTAATTGAATAAATTGATTAGATTGAGATAATAGAAAAATGATTATATTACTTTCACCAGCTAAAACTTTAGACTATGAAACTCCAATTAATGATGTGTCGCATAGTATTCCTTCTTTTTTAACTAAATCAAAAGATTTAATAAAAACCCTTAAGGATAAGAAACCTGAAGAAATTTCAAAATTAATGAAAATCAGTGAAAAATTAGCTCTTTTAAATACTGAAAGATATAAATCCTGGAAAGGCCTTAAGAAAGAATCACCTAATGCAAAACAAGCCATTTTTGTTTTCAAAGGAGATGTTTATCAAGGACTGAATATAGAAGAATTTAATAAAAAAGATCTTAGCTATTCGCAAAATCATTTACGATTGCTATCTGGTTTATATGGAGTGCTAAAACCACTCGATATAATTGAGCCTTATCGTCTTGAAATGGGTACAAAATTAGAAATGTCTAAATCCACGAATCTATATGATTTTTGGAAGGATGATATAGCTAATAAAATTTTAGATGATCTTAAGTTATTAAAATCAAAAACCGTAATTAATTTAGCATCTAATGAATATTTTAGTTCAGTTAAAAGTTTAGAGGAGAAGACAAATTTAATATCTCCAATTTTCAAAGACCTTTCAAAAGGGAAATATAAAATCATCAGTTTCTATGCAAAACGGGCAAGAGGATTAATGACCTCATGGATTTTAAGAAATAAAATTAAAAAAGAAGGAGACTTGGCCAAGTTTAATGTAGATGGATATTATTTTTCAAAAACTGAATCCTCAAAAAATGCACCTGTTTTTTTGAGAGACCATTAAAAAGAATTTCATTGTTAAATATTTTCCAAAATTTTTTTAAACATAATACAATTAGATTTCTAATCTTATTTTCAATTATTTCCGGCTTAATTGTTGATTATCTTGACCTGTGGAGTAAATGGCCACTAATGATCCTAGCGGTTATATTTGCACCCTTTTATGAGTGGTATGCTCATAAATTTATTCTACATAAAGAATTGACCCCAACTAAAAGTTGGATGAGAGATTTTCAAATCAAACTACATCATGGACACCATGCTGATCCTGATAATATAAACCTTCAATTTGCTCCGCCATTAGCAATAATTACTCTATTTGTTCAGACATATCTCTTTTATTCAATTTTGTGCTTAAGCTTTACAAATGCAGTTGTCCCAATTTTTTCAACATTTTTATATTATCTTTTTTATGAATGGATACATTTAGCCCATCATCATAAAAACTATAAACCAAAAACAACATTAGGAAAAACGCTCAAAGAAGCTCATATGCAGCATCATTTTCATAATGAAAATTATAATTGGGGTATTACAAATATGTTGGCAGATTATTTTTTTCAAACTAAAAAAACATCGAAAGAAATTTCAAAAAGTCTTACTGCAAAAACAATTGCAGGATACAGCAAAGATTTACATCAATAATTAATATTTCCTGTTGAGGTATTTTCTCTCTTGCCCTATAAGGGTTTATCAGTGGGGCCATAGCTCAGTTGGGAGAGCGTCTGGTTTGCAACCAGAAGGTCGTCGGTTCGATCCCGTCTGGCTCCACCAATTTCTTCTTTTAGAGTTTAATTATTAGATTCCAACTCTGTAATAAGTGACTTCCTTCCAAGAAAGAAAATGGCGAAAGACAAAGGCCCAAAAATTAAGAACGTGTAACTTAATGCCAAATTAATAGACATGTCACTTTGGAATATAACGCTAGTAAAAAAAGGAACTACTGTTGGTCCAAGACTTAAGCCTACAATATTCATAATAAATACATATAAACCTGAAACAGAACCTCTATAGTTTTGAGGTGTCATTTTTTGTAAGCCAGAGGCGAAACAAGCCATTGGGAGAGTAATAAAAAAACTTATTACAAACATTCCTGGCAAAACAAATTGCTCTGTTACAAATAAGAAAGTTAAAGCAGGGATGATTGCTACTGCTGATGCCGAAATAAGAAAAACAGAATGTGTTGGACTCTTAAATCCTATTTTTTCAAGGAATCTCTCTAAAACAGGACCTGAGAGGACGCCTAATGATCCAGAAATTAAAGTTACAATTCCAAAAAGATAACCAACTCTTGATAATTCCCAACCATGGACTCTTGCTATATATGTAGGAACCCATGCTTGAAAAGTATAAAGAAGAACAACTATAAATGATGCGGCAATCATTAGGGTAAAATAAGCTGAAAATTTTCCTTTAATATAAGCAATAACATCAACAAAAGACTCATCTTTTTGTTTTTCTTTATTAATAATGCCTTTTCTTTTTGGATCAGATAGAAAGCCTAGACCAAAAGATAAAAGGAAGCCAGGAATTGCAATAAGTATAAAAATCATTTGCCAAGGCTCAAGAGTAAAGCCAAAGAACTCAATTGGAACTGTGTAAAGCTGTATAATTAACCCACCAAAAAGAAGTGCAAGACCTTGACCAATATAAGGGCCCATAAGATAAAAACTCATTGGGAAAGCCCTTTCCTCGGGACGAAATAAATCAGCTATAATCGACCATGATGCTGGTGTTACTGCTGCCTCTCCTGCACCTACACCGGCACGAGAAACAAATAAACTGTAGTAATCACTTGAAAAGCCATGTGCTGCTGTTGCTATGCTCCAAAGAAGGATACCGCCTATTAAAACAGCAATTCTATTAAATTTATCTACCATTCGACCAACAGGAAGGCTAAAAAGTATATAACTGATCATAAATCCTGGCCCTAAAATTTGACCCATTTGAATGTCGGAAAGAGCTAGATCATCTCTAATAGGATCAATTAAAAGATTAATCATAGCTCTATCAATGAAGGATACAGTATAAGTGACTAATAGGAGTGTAGTAAGAAACCAAGCATATTTTTTATTTGGCCATAAAGATTGATCAGACATTTTTTCCCCAAAATAAAAACCCGCTACAAAATATAGCGGGCTTTATTTTAACTGCAAGCAACTAAATAATAAAAAATTATAGCTTAGTTATTCCAACTCTTAACAAGGAACATAAGGTTAGTACTAATTAATTTTCTAACTTTACTTGAGTTCTTTTGAAATTTTTGGCCTTCAGGACTACTAAACTTTGAAGAGATACTATCCCTTATTGAATCCACAGAAGAACCAGACATTACAATATAGTGCGTCCTGTTATCTTCGCCAGTAAAAGTGTCTTGATAAAGTGTTACAGATCCAGGCAAATCTCCAGAGCTCATAAAATCTGAAAAAACCTCTCCATATCGTTTTGCGTCTTTAACTCTTACGTTAAAAAGAGCTATATATCGATTAGCCTCAAAGTCTACATCGCCAAAATTAAGCATTGGGGTTCCAGCACCTTCTAAGCCGTCTGTACTTATTGAATACAAGTCTTTTAAAAAATCCTGACCTTCTTGTGATTGAAAAACAAGACCTGATTTTTCAAATGAATCTCCGCTAGGATGAGAAAATACTACACAATGAGTTTCAGGACTTTCACCATTTAAGAGCATTGACCACAATCTAATAGTTGGAAGACCTTTTGCAGCGTCACTTGCCAGAAAATTATCAAATTTCTGAACAACCGCTTGAGGGTCCTCAGTTGAGAAACAATAATATGCATCCAAGGGTGCAGCATCAACTTTGGTTATGGTAAAAAGTGCCAAAATCATTGGCATTAAAATATATTTTTTCATTTTTTTCTCCTTTAATTAATATTTTCTATGGACGATACAAAATTTCTTCTTGCATCAATGATGAACCTGCGCATTGAGCAAATTCTGTTTCATAATCACGCCGATCTTTCCACCCACCATTCCTTTCGGCCATCTTATTCTTCATAACTGAATCAACATCCGGATAAAGAACTATATGAGCAAAGGTTGGAAGATTGGCTCCTCCAAGATGAGGAACGAAAGTTAGCCATCCTATAATTCCATTTGGATTCTCTACTAAATTTTTTGCAATTCGATTATGCTCAATC
>Ga0222717_10003392_pt1 | contig 12010 bp, 6 predicted proteins | sample C33_18DmetaG_FD_165053 | JGI IMG/M metagenome (GOLD analysis project Ga0222717, IMG submission 165053) | Estuarine water microbial communities from San Francisco Bay, California, United States - C33_18D | ecosystem: Environmental > Aquatic > Marine > Unclassified | place: USA: California...
GAGCGTTTGGGAAGTTCCGAGCATGTCGAGCAAGTGTTTGTCCGTCACGCCTTCCGCTTTTTCATGGGCCGAAACGAAACCCTCGGCGATGCCGCAACCCTGCAACAGGCCCACGCTGCCTATCGCAACAACGATGGCAGCTTCGAGGCATTGGTGGTGTCGCTCCTTTCTTCCGATTCCTTTCTGCTTCGATTTGTGGGTGAGAGCACGAGGTGAGAAAAACTATTCCAAACTAACCAGGTTAAAAAAATGAACTCGAAAATGATGCCACGCCGAACTTTCTTTCGCGGCGCTACCCTTGGCGCCGGAGGCGTGTTTTTTGCTCCGTTTCTTCGGCAACTCGAAGCGGCAACCGAAGCATCGGCGGCAAAACCTGCACGGATCCTGTTTTTCGTTCAGGGCAACGGCATGTATCCCGATCAAATCCAGCCCGAAGGCATAGAGCGTCCCGCCGAACCGGGCACGCTCGAAGACCGCCCGCTGGCAGGCCACCGATTCGCCGAATCAGTGGCTCCGCTCGAACCATTCGCGGATCGCATGGCCTTTATTCACGGATTGTCCGGGCGAGTGGCGCTGGGGAACCATGGCTGCGGGATGGGTGCGCTGGGCTGCTTTCCAAGTTCCAAAGATGCCTTCGCTGAAACGATCGACGCCGCCATGGCGAAGGCGTTGCCGGGTATCTTTTTCCATAGCGGTCTCGGGGTGGTGACCAATCCGGAGACATCGATCATTTACAATGTTTCTGCGCGCAGCAAGGGCGTCCCTTTGCCAACTCAATGCAGTCCTCTGGGGGCTCACAAAACGCTTTTTTCCATCAGTGGCGGCGCAGCGGAACGCGAGAAATTTAACGCCAACACTCAGTTGCTCGATTTCCTCGCCGACGATGTGAAAAGGATGCAACAACGGCTCGATGGAGCTGAAAAACAAAAGCTCGATCATTACCTGCACGCTTTCGAATCGATGAGCGGTCGTCAGGGATCGCTCGTGAAATTGCAGGAGCGTATCAGCATGGCCGCGCCGGAGATCACAGAACGTTACGGAGCCAGTGGCTTTGCCTTCGAGCGGATGGAAGCGCAGCTTGAGGTCGCCGCCGGAGCCTTTATCGCGGGCCTGACCAATGTGATCACGCTTTCCTCCGGCGCAGGCAGAAACCAGGTCGGCGTGTCCTTCGATGGCTCCGAGCTGGATCTCGAGGCCGGGCCGATTCCGGCGCATGAAGTTGGTCACCAGAAAACAATTCAGGAAACGAGCGCCGCCGAGCTTCACATCCGAACCCGTCGGCGGCATTGCGAAAAACTGGCGACTTTTGTGAGCAAGCTAGAGTCAATCCCTGAAGGCGAAGGCACGATGATGGACAACACGCTGATTGTTTATCTCTCCGACGCCGCCGATCAGCATCACGCCAAAGGATACGAGTGGCCGATCATTGTGATTGGCGACTTGGGCGGAAGGCTGAAGACTGCCAACCGTTATCTTCGCTATCCCTGGCATGGCCAGAAAGGTCACCGCACCGTTGCGAATTTTTATACCACCTTGCTCCATGCCGTGGGGGATCGCCTCGAGCGCTTTGGACTGCCAGACCTAGCCTTGCAGGACATCGATCAGGAAGGGCCGTTGTCGGAACTGTTGGTATGAGTATGAGATATGCAAAATGAATTCCCGGATAGCTATTTATTTTAAACCACGGATGGGCACTGATGAACACGGATAAATTCAGTGCAGGAGAAATCCGTGTTCATCAGTGTCCATCCGTGGTCAAATTCAAAACGATGATGAGAACCTTAGTCACGTACGTTTCTCTATTCTTCTGTGTTATCGCGGGATCTGCTCACGCAAATCACCGTGTCGCGCTGGTGATCGGCAATAGCCAATATCATGGCAAAGACGCGATACCAACCGTGGCGCAGGATGCGGAGAACGTCGCGAAACTACTGACGGCTCGGGATTTTCGGGTAACGACCGCCTTGAACCGCACTCGCGATGAACTCCGGATCTCAATACAAACCTTTATCGACACGACGCCGATTAATGGCACCGCTCTGATCTATTTTGGCGGCCACAGCATGACCGCGAAGAACAACCAAGACGAGATGCAGGCCCTCTTGCTCACGGTGGACGGAAACCGGAAAGCGATCATCCTCGGCGAGCTCCTCGAACAGGTGGGAGAAAACTCCGCCGCGAAAAGCACGATCATCCTTGTCGACAGCGGGCAAGGCATCCCACCAGGCTACGATGAGCGTCGCGGTCCCGCCGGACTCAATGCCTTCAACAAATTGCCCGACGGCGTGTCGCTGAATTTCGCGGTAGAACCGAACACTTGGAGCGATCATCCAGGGGCGATGGCAAAGAGGCTCGCCGAGTCGAAAAGCTCGGATCTGGAAACCTGGTTGAGTGAGGCCAGCCGCTGGCAACTTTCGACCTGTGAACCGGGAGCCATTTCGAAACCAGCCTCGCACGCGGTGTCGCTGTCGGAGAGATTGGTTCGTGGCAACGCAGCCGGGGACGAGTGGGTCTCTCCCCATGGAACCGTTTTTTGCTGGTGCCCTGAAAAGGGTGAACAGCCCGGATTCTGGATTGGAAAATACGAGGCCCGGAAATCCAAATTCCCCACCAAACCCAATCTCATCCATCGAAATTATCCCGCGCATTCCCTGAGGCAACGCGATTTGAACGAACTCCTGGCGAGCCTGACCGATACCGAGCAGAAAGCGGGTCGCCTGCCACAAGGCTGGGAATACGCGCTGCCTTCCCCGGCGCAATGGGAGTATGCCGCGCGCGCTGGCACCGAGGGCGAACGCTACTTTTCGGAAGAAACCAATCCTGCCAAACACGCCAATTCCGCCGACCGCGCACTTTTTGAAACCGGCGATGATTTGTACGCATACGCCGACCCCGCGTCCGAATCGAACGACGGATTCCCGGGACTCGCGCCTGTGGGCCGCTTCGCCCCGAATCCCTGGGGGCTGCACGATGTTTTTGGCAACGTGTGGGAGCAAACCAGCACCGGTGAGCTGCGCGGTGGATCCTGGGTGAGTCCCAAAGAGTATCTCAAAGCGAGTTTACGAAAACTGCCGCCGAGCCATCCCACAAAGCCAAGTGACCATTTCCCTTACGCCTCAGAATTCGTCGGCTTTCGACTCATGATTTGCGAGGGTTAAATGATGCGCTGCGCAATCCGATCGAGAAAGTTCTCTACCGTCCGAGCAAGCGCCCTTTCACCGCGGCCCACAAGGGAGAACCCGTCCTGGACCTTTTATTGCATGACCCGAATCCCGACTTCCTTTCTCGCTTTTCTCGCGCTCGGCATGTTCTGCGAGGCGAAAGAGCCCCGTCCCGCCAAACCGAACATTGTCATCATGATGGCGGATGATATGGGCTTGGGCGATACCAGTGCCTACCTGGGAAAATCACTCGGACCGAATGCGGAACCGATCGCGCAGACTTTGCGAACTCCGAATCTTGAGAACTTTGCGAAACAAGCGGTCGTGTTCACCGATGCCCATGCGCCGGCCTCGATGTGCAGTTCGACGCGGTATTCTCTGCTTACGGGAAGATTTGCACACCGGGCTTATTTGAAAAAGCAGGGCTGGTTGCCGCATGGACCCAACACACCCATGATTCAAAAAGCCATGCCAACGTTGCCGGGAATGTTGCAGCAGAATGGCTACACGACTGCGGGAGTCGGGAAATACCACGTTGGGATGACTTTTGACGACGGCTTTGGTGAGGCCGCTGACGAGTATGACTTCAGTGATGTGGATTTCACCAAGCCCTTTCTCGACGGGCCGACTCATCATGGCTTCGATGAGTATTTTGGGGTGACGGGAAATACCGAGGACCCTCTCGATCTCGAACCGCGAATCTATTTTCGAAACGATCGTTGGACTTTCACCGATCGGTCCAGGATGAAGCGAATCGGGATGAAGAACCGTGAAGGTCGCGTTTTGGCGATGCCGGATTGGGATCTCACTAAGCTTGGGCCGGATTACCTGCGAGAGGTTCAGGACTTCATTGCCCGCCAATCGAAAACACAGAGTCCCTTCTTTCTCTATTACGTTCCGAACGCCAATCACTTTCAGCGCAACCCCAAAGGCGACTACGCCGTTCCGGATGAAATCGCGGGCGAAGAGATCAAGGGGCAGAGCCGTTACACGGATGGATCTGTGGCGGGAGAGCGCGAGGACATGATTTTGGAGAACGACGTCGCTTTTGGCGCGCTACTCGAGACACTCCGGGATACGGATGATCCGCGATGGAAAGGACATAAACTGATCGACAATACGCTCGTCATTTTCACGAGCGACAATGGCCCCAACATCGGAGACAACATGGGACCCAATCCGGAAAGTGGGGGACTGCGCGGTAAGAAGGCAAAAATCTGGGAAGGCGGAATTCGAGTTCCCATGATCGTCTATTGGAAAGGCGTTCTCGATGGCGGCAGGATCAATCGCAGCGTCTCTTCACTCACCGATCTCTACGCAACACTGGCCAACGTCGTAGGGCATTCTCTCGCTTCGAACGAAGCCCAGGACAGTCATGATTCGTTGGCGTATTGGACGGGCGAGGCTGAGGGCGAGGACCAGAGAGCCCGGGTGTTTTTCTGCCACCTCGGACCTCCTTATTCCAATGATGCGCTCGCGCTTCGCGTCGGCAGCGAAAAACTGTTGATTGATGGCGGCTTGGCTTTGCCGTCCGCGGACCCCGGGCAGCGAGGAGCTTCGACTCCGAAGGTCTACCACGATCTGGATTCTGATCTCTATGAAACCGGTGACGGAATCGCGGAAGCGAATTCTGCAAGAGCCAAGGATCTGGCGGCGGTGCTTCTGAAAATTCACAATCGTGGGTATGCTCGCGAGCTTGGATCAACCGGCGATGGCGGACTGGTAGTAGAACCTGGCTGGCATAATTTGCGCAACGACCTGACCGGAGAAATCGGTTTCGAGTTCACCGTTCAAAGGGCCAGCCTGGTGACTCATCTCGGGCTCTGGGACGATCACGATCGGGATGAGCCGGCCCGCCCCGCGCGCGCGATTCCAACCGAGCACGATCGCGATCAGCCAGGTTTGGCGGAAAATCCAAACCGGCGTCGACTCGATGGAGCCCACACCGTCCGCCTGGTTCAGTGGAGTCTCAAATCGGCCACAGAAATTGCGCGGTGTGAATTCTCCGAAGGCAATTCAGGCGAGTTGGAGGATGAATTCCGATTCCTGCCTTTGGATGAACCGATTTCTCTCGAGAAGGGCGAACGTTACGGCTTGTTGATGTCGACGACTGCGGGCGATGGGGATTCGTTTCACGATCCCGCCGCCTTCGACGGTCTCTCTCCCATTGCGCATCCTGACGTTTCCATCATCCGCAGTCTGATGATTCGGGATGGAGACCTATCCCGACCTGAATCGATTCCGGAGTTCGAAGATCTGCATCCATCGTTTAGCCAACACCGTTTGCCGGTCGGTCCGAGTCTTCGGTTGCGATCCAACTAAGCCAAGATCACGAAACGCTGCAATCAACCCTTTGCATGAGAATTACACGCTTCACACACGGAATTCGTTTCCGAAAAAATAGAGAAAAGTCGGCCAATTTTTCGGAGTCAGGAACTTAGTCAGTGAACACGCTTGAAACTCGAAATGATTTTCGTGAAACATTGTCTGATTACACTGACCTTGAGTCTGCTAGCGGCTTCAGTTTCCGCCGCCGAGGCACCGAACTTTGTGCTGATCTATGTCGATGATCTCGGCTGGGCAGAGACGTCGGTGGAGATGATCGAAGGCCGCGCGGATACCCGGAGCGATTATTTTCAAACACCGAATATCGAGCGACTCGCCGAGGACGGCATGGTGCTTTCGGCCTGCTATTCGCCGTCCGCGCTTTGCGCTCCTTCGCGCAACAGTCTTCTGCATGGCATGACGCCGAGCCGCTTGCGCTACACCGTTCTCTCCTCGGTGGAAGCGAAGAAGCAGTACCTGGGAAAAATCACCATTCCGCAGGCGCTGAAAAAAGCCAACCCGGAATACGTCACCGCGCACTTTGGCAAGTGGCACAACGAAAGCATCAAGCCTGACGCGGCGGGATACGATGTCACCGACGGCCCCAATGGCAACGGTCCGGGAGACTTTGCCGACGATGGCAAAACGCACCTTCCGGAGGACGATCCGAAACGCATTTTCTCGCTCACCGGGAAGAGCATCGAGTTTATGGAAGATCAGGTGGCTGCGGAAAAGCCGTTTTACCTCCAGCTGTCCCACTACGCGATGCACATCTGGCATGACTCACTCAAGGAGACCCGAGAGAAATACAAGAAGCTCCCGCCTGGCCGCAAGTATCAGAAGAAAGACGATACGCCCGAAGAGGATATCTCCATCAGCATGTACAACCACGGCTGGCTGATCAACTACGCTGCGATGCTGGACGATATGGATCGGTCCACCGGCACCCTGCTCGACCGCATTGATGAACTTGGCATAGGCGAAAACACCTACGTCATCCTGACTTCCGACAACGGCGGTGGCTTCCGCGGCAATGCACCTCTCAAGGGTGGAAAGGGGAGTCTCTACGAAGGCGGCATCCGCATGCCAACGTTCGTTCGCGGTCCGGGGATCGATCGCGGCAGTTACAGCAGCGTCCCGGTGGTGCAATGGGATTTCCTGCAAACCTTCTACGATCTCGCCGGCGGCACCGAGCCGCTTCCTGCGGAACTCGACGGTGGCAGCTTGCGCGATGTTTTTGAAAAGGGAGACAAGGGCACCGTGAAGCGCAACACCGAAGCGCTGGTCTTTCATTTTCCCTGGCACACCGGCGAGCCCGAATCGGTCATCCGTGTAGGAAAATTCAAGCTGCGCAAAAACCTCGATACGCTGGAGATGGAGTTGTTCGATATTTCCGAGGACATCAACGAGGAGCACGATTTTTCGCAGAATCTGCCCGAGCTGGTTGAAAAGCTCGACCAACAGCGCTCCGCCTACCTCGATTCCGTAAATGCGGAGACGGTGACATTGACGAGGCGTAACTATGTCGAATTACTCGAAGGCGGATGGATTAAAAACGGCAGGAAACGTCTCGCGGATCTCAAAGCAGAACTCGCAGTGGACCCGGACAATGAACAGAAAGCCTTCAAGGTCGGTGTCTCTCAGAACCACGTCGATTTCCAGGACCGTCAACTGGAACGCTCCAAGCGACTGATCCGATTGCACGAAGACCGCGGCACTGCCGACCGGAACTAGCACGTCAATTTGATATGAAAAAACTGACCCTCTTCCTCCTCCCGATCCTTGCCCTCGCGACACGGCTCCCGGCAGCCGACTCGCCGAACTTCATCATCATCTACGCCGACGACCTCGGATACGCGGACACCTCCGTACAGATGATGGACAATGATCCGAGCACCAAGCACGACTTTATTCAGACGCCCGGGCTGGATCGTCTCGCCAAATTGGGAGCGCGCTTCACCACCGCCTACGCACCGACTCCGACCTGCACTGGGTCGCGCATTAGCATTCAGATGGGCAAGTCCTCGGCGCGGATGCAGTATCGCAACGTTTTCGATGTGCTTTCCCACTACCAGCGTCCCGACGGCTATGATGACGAAACGACGATGGGCGAGATGCTTAAAGAGGCCGGTCAAAATTACGTCACCGCCATGTTCGGAAAAGGCGCGAGCGCCCTGGGACGTTTCGAAGATGCTGGCTATGACGTGACCGACGAACTGCCCGGTGAGCCCGGCGGCAACGGCAATGGCCATGGCTCCTATTGGGATCCCAAGAAAAAGACGCCTTTCCCTCCGGACAATCCCAAGCGACTTCACTCGCTGCGCAAGAATTCTGTAAACTTCGTCAGCCAATACGCCGGCGAGCAGCCCTTCTTCCTCATGGTCAACCACTACGCCCCGCACATTCCGCACTTGGCGACAAAAGAGGCCTTCGAACGTTGCAAGAAGCGCTGGATCGAACAGGGACGAGACACCGAAAAGATCGACGAAGAAAAATCCCCTGTGAAACGCGAGATCACTTATGCGGCGATGATCGAGGAGATGGACATGAACGTCGGTGCGCTCATCGATGCACTGGAAGCCAAAGGCGAACTCGACAACACCTACATTATCTTCACATCGGACAATGGCGGAGGGCATTCGAGAAAGGAGAAGGTCGACGGCGAGAACCGGCGCTTCAACGGCCCGCTCCAGGAAGGTAAGCGATCAATTTTCGAAGGTGGCATCCGCGTGCCGACCGTCATCGCCGGTCCCGGCATCAAGCCCGGTTCTCAATGCGACGTGCCGATTGTGCAATGGGATTTTCTCCCCACTTTCCACGACCTTAGCAGCAGCAAAGCTCCTCTCCCCGAGAGTGTCGACGGCGGCAGCTTGCGCGCTGTGTTTGAAAAAGGCAACGCCGGCAAAGTGAAACGTGGCGCGCCGGGAATCGTTCATCACTATCCCTGCCACTATCACCCGCCGATCAGCTCGATCATCATCGGCGACTACAAGCTGATGCATCACCTCAACTCGGGCGAAACCCGGCTTTTCAACATCAAGAAGGACTACCGGGAACAACACAATCTCTACCTTGAGATGCCCGACAAGGTCGCCGAGATGGATGCCATCCTTCGCAAGTACGTCGAGGAAGTCGACGGCGGAACGGCGGAGCAGGTGCGCCAGGCGCTCTACGACACGATGGATCGATTCGGTGCTCAGGCGAAAGAGGGCTTTCAAAAGAAACTGGCTCAGTTAAAGGAAGACAACGCGCCCGATTATGAAGCGCAGAAAGCGGCGCTGCTGAAGGGCTTGAATCAGAAGCTGATCAAAAACGAGATCAACAAGGAGAAAACCAAACGCCAGGGTAACTCTCACTCCTGGCGGGAAAGCTCGCCGAAGAACGACGCGGAAGAGCACGTCCGGGCGAACTGGAAGGACTACACCGGGTAGGCGCTTTTATTTACAATAATTCACTTAAGACTCATCGAACCATGAAGCTGTTAACCACCCTTCTCATCGCCCTGACCGCAAGCCTGCTGCCCGCCGGGGCAGCGCCGAACTTCATCATCATCTACGCCGACGACTTGGGCTACACCCAGACCAGCGTGCCGATGATGAAGGACCGACCGGAGCTTGCCCATGAACTCCACCAGACTCCGAACCTGGAAAAGCTGGCCGACCGCGGAATGCGTTTTTCCAACGCCTATTGCCCTTCCCCGGTCTGCACCTCTTCGCGAGCAAGCATCCAGTTCGGGATGACCACGGCGCGAGTCGGATGCATCTCTATCCACGATGTGGTCATGAACAAGAGAGAGATCGATATGAGCAAAAATCTCTCCATCGCCGAAATGCTCAAAGAAGCGAACAAGGACTACGTCACTGCCTTCTTCGGCAAAGGCTGCACCCCCATGGGCTGGTTTAAGGATCACGGATACGACGTCACCGACTTTATCCACAAGCATCCGAATGGAAACGCTCATGGCGACTGGTGGGAACCCACAGAGAAAACACCGATTCCTCTCGATGACCCCAAGCGCATGTTCAGCCTGGCAAAGACGTCAGCCGGCTTTCTTCAGGAGCGTGCCAAGGATAAGAAACCGTTCTACATGATGATTTCTCACTACGCCCTTCACGTACACAACACGTCCTTGAAGAGCACGCGGGAAAAATATCTGAAGCTCCTCGCAGAACAAAACGGCATCGAAGGTGGTATCCCCGACATTTCAAAACACGACGACAACGCCAATACGGCGGACAAGAAGCTCCTTTCGCTTAGGGAGACCGCGAACTACGCGGCGATGATGGAGAACATGGACACTTCCATCGGCACGGTGCTCGATGAGCTCAAGGCGCTTGGCCTGGAAGAAAACACCTATGTGATTTTTTCCTCTGACAATGGCGGTGGATCGAAAAACACCCCGCTTCAGGGAGGCAAAGCCAAAATGTGGGAGGGCGGCATACGGGTTCCGATGATCGTTGCCGGCCCCGGGATTCCTGCCAATTCCCAATGCGACCAACCGGTTGCGCAGTGGGATTACCTGACCACCATGCATGACCTTTCCGGCAGTTCCACGCCGCTTCCCGATGACCTCGACGGCATCAGCCTGCGTCCGGTTCTCGAAAAGGGCAATGAAGGTAGACTCGCCAAACGCGACACCGGTATGGTTTTCCACTTCCCGGCCTACTACACCGTTCCGATCACTTCCTACCGAGATGGCGACTTCAAACTCATGCGTCATCTCAATACCGGTGAAGTCAAACTCTTCAATGTCGCTGAAGATATGGGCGAATCCAAAGACCTGTCAAAAACCATGCCCAAGAAGACCACCGATATGATTGAGCGACTGGACACCTACCTGGAAAAAGTCGGCGCGTGGACCATGAAAGAAGTTTACCAAACCCGCCTGGAAGAACTGGAGAATTGGATCACTCGCCACAACAAGGATATTGCCGAAATCAGTCAGATGCTGGAGCAAACCCCCAAAGACGCAAAACTGAAGGCGGCACTATCGAAAGCTCAGAACGATTTAGAGAGACATCAGAGTACCATGGAAAAAGTGACTGACAATCAAACTTCAGAGCGCTGGTTCTAATCAAGAGCATCACACCAAAAAAATAATTTCCTACATTATGAAACTATCCTTTCTCATTCTCTACGCGGCAATCGCGGTTTCCTTCCACCCGAGAGTGGGCTCAGCGGCCGATTATCCGCTCATCCCTGTTTCCTACAACGATGTGGAGATGACCAGCAGCTTCTGGCGCCCGCGAATGATCACTCAGCGGGAGACTCTGGTGCCATGGGCGTTCGATCGGACCGAACCGGGCGTTGCCCATCTGCAGGCTGCCGCCGATTTTCTCGAAGGAAAGGAAGTCGAGGATCATCGAGCCCATCGTTTCATCGATTCCGATCTCTACAAGGTGATGGAGGGAGCCGCCTATCTCTTGCAATTGGAACGTGATCCGGAGCTGGAGACGAAGATGGACAAAATCATCGCCGTGATTGGCGAAGCGCAGGAGGACAACGGATATCTCTATCCTTCTCACACCACCCGTGTCGGGACGGAAAAGAACATGATGGGCAACAAGCCCTATTCGTTCGTTGTCCACAGCCACGAGCTCTACAACATGGGCCATCTCTATGAGGCAGCGGTGGCCTACTACGAAACCACGGGCAAGGACGCACTACTCAAAATTGCGGAGAAAAATGCTCAGCACATCAATCGTGTTTTCTTTGAAGGCGATCCAAAATACAACGACGGAAAACCCATCCGACAGGCGCCCGGGCATCAGGAGCCGGAGCTCGCGCTGGTGAAACTCTATCGTGTCACGGGGAAGCAACTCTACCTCGACATGGCCCGGAAATTTCTCGAAATACGGGGCGTGACCTATGTTCCCGATGGTGAAGGCGTCATGTCTCCGACCTACGCCCAGCAACACAAGCCGGTAATCGAACAAAGTGAAGCGGTTGGGCATGCTGTAAGGGCTACCTATCTTTACTCAGCGATGGCTGATATCGGCGCGCTGACAGGAAAGAAAGAATATGCCGAGGCGCTTGATCGCATCTGGGGGGATATAACTAACACTCGTATGCACATCACCGGTGGACTCGGCGCTGTTCATGGGATCGAAGGATTTGGCCCTCAGTATGAATTGCCCAACGCTCATGCATTTAATGAAACCTGTGCTGCGGTCGGTAATGTGTTTTTTAACCATCGCATGTTTCTGCTCCACAAGGATGCACGCTACATGGATGTGGCCGAAGTCGCATTGCTCAACAATGTGTTGGCTGCGGTGAATCTGGAGGGAAACAAGTTCTTCTACGTGAACCCCCTGGATGCCGACGGAAAGTTTCCCTTCAATCATGGGACAGCAGGGCGTGCTCCCTGGTTTGGTACTGCTTGCTGTCCATCTAACATGGCCAGATTGATCCCTCAGGTGCCCGGCATGGCATACGCGCACGAGGATGACGATTTATATGTGTCATTCTATGCGGAGAGCAGCACAGAGGTTGAGATTGGAGGCACGAAGGTAAAGCTGGAGCAA
>Ga0222717_10003394_pt1 | contig 12000 bp, 10 predicted proteins | sample C33_18DmetaG_FD_165053 | JGI IMG/M metagenome (GOLD analysis project Ga0222717, IMG submission 165053) | Estuarine water microbial communities from San Francisco Bay, California, United States - C33_18D | ecosystem: Environmental > Aquatic > Marine > Unclassified | place: USA: California...
AGTTTCAAGTACTCGCCTGTCAAACTGCTCTCGTGCCTCTATGTAGGACATTTCGCCCCTACCTTTACATAGGTATAATATTTCTCTTGTAAAATGCTTTTCGCCTAGTTGAGCTACATCTGCGTTTAGTCTATCTGAACTACCATAATAAGTTTTCCAGTCTGACTCTTTGTAGCCTCTACGCTTGTTCTTTCTGCCTTTGAGTGGTGGTTTAGTAGTTTTAAATTTTGCTAACTTTTTGCCTATATACTTTTGACCAGTTTTTTTATTTGTTATTAGATAAACAAAACCTTCATATTCGTCTGGTATAGTATCTACTTTTTTACCTTTATAAGTCCACTGCATGAGTATACTTATATGAGCCTAGGAATTATTGCCTTCTTTTTTGGTATTATGCTTTATATGTATTTCGTCCATACGCTGTTTTGCAAGTATGCGTATTTCACGTAACCACTTTCTGCTTTCCCTGTGTGTTCTTACACTGTTTCTTGCCTCAAATTTTTCGTTAGCCTTAAAGTAAGCCATATATGCCTTAGTTAATTTGTCGTGTATATCATCATCAATCATAATACACAGCCTGTAGTTCTATTGGATTACTGCCTGTAGCATGTGCCGCTATCTTTGTAGTACAGTCTCCGCTTATGCCTTTTAATAATGCTCTTTCTAGTTTTGCTTGCCTATATGTTAGATCGTGATTTATTTCTTTGATTATATCACTGGACATAAGTCCTTTAACAGTTTGTAATGCAATTATACCTTGTCCTACAGCTGGTACAATTGGTAATCTAGTATATTCTCTATCAATGCCAAGTACTTGAATCCCAGCTTCTGCTAGTATTATAGCATCATAATCGCCGTTGTCAAGTTTTTCTAGTCTAGTATCTATATTTCCTCTAATAGGTTTAATAACAACATTTAGATTAGAATACAATTCTTCTAGTTGTGCTTTGCGTCTTGGACTACTAGTGCCTAAAACACAGCCGTCAAACACATTGCCTAATAATACATCGTGTGGACTGTTACGTTCTAGTACAGCACTAATTTCTAATAGTGGATGTTCAACATCTCCGGGCATATCTTTTAAACTATGTACAGCAACGTCAATAGTACCATTTAATAATTCTTGCTCTAGTGCATTACAAAATACACCTTTGCCTCCTATTTCATTAATAGGAACGTCAGGGTTTAAATCTCCTGCACTTTTAATAATAATAATTTCTGTATCACAAGAAAGCTCATTGCACACACGTTCTGCATATGCTAATGCTAGTTTACTTCCTCTAACACCAACTCTTAAAATCATTCTACTACTTCAACATCATTTTCGTAATTAGTAAATCCGTTTTCTTTTACAACTTTTAATATATGATTAACTCTACCTACAAGTTCATCTTTGTGTGAAATTAGGAAGATGTTTTTATCACGTTCTCTAGTCATTTTCTTTAACACACTTAGAGAACCTTCAACTCCTGCTGTGTCCATACCACTATCAATAAGTTCGTCAATGAACAGTAAATTAATATTTTGATACAAACTTTCCCAAACATCGCGGAATGCAAAACTTAATCCTAGGATCAGTCTGTTACGTTCGCCTCTTGATAAGTTATCAAAGTCTAAGTCTTGACCTAGCTGTGTAATTTCTACATTTAGATCGTTTTGAAATTGTACCTGATGCGGCAATCCTAGTCTATCTAAATAATACGATAATCTATTGTTTAAATACATCAAGTTTTGATCAATAATTTTCTTACGAATAAAACTATCTTTGTTTGTAAGTAACCTTTGTAGAAAGTCTTGATGTTCACGTAAACTAGTTAACTCGTTTACTTGATCCCAACTAATTTCTTGTATTGCTGTTTCTTTTAATTCATCAATTTGTGCAGTGTACGGATCAGACTCGCCCAGTTTATTTTCTAATGCTGACTGAAGTTGCTCAACATTTTGTCTATGATCGTATGCTTCTTTAGCAGTTTCATAAAACACTGTAGGCTTGCCATTAATATCGCCTATTTCTTCAAGTGCTTTTATTACGTCAGTACATTTAGCATTAATCTCTTGTGCATATGTTGTTGCATCGTCTAATTCTTTTGATTTGCGTTCTGCAATCTCTGCTTTTTTGTCTGCATGTAGCTCTTGTCCACATGTATAACATGTTGCATCATCAAGATCTGCGATGTCTTTATTAGCTTTTTCAACAGACTTGTTTGCACGTACTAGTGCAGGCTCTAATGTGCTTAATTCCTTTTTTAGAGCCATAATAGCATTGTTATGTTCAGTCCAATTTGCTAATTTTTCATGACTATCTAATTCAACATCAATATTTAAATGTTCTAATTCGTCAACTGCTTTTTGTAATGCTACAACATCTTGTTGCTTTTTATTATTCCATGCACTCTGTTTTACTGTTAAACTTTTAATAGTTTCTTCAATAGCTGAGTTTGCTTTTTGTACAGCATCTATGCGAGCAGTTTCTGTGTTTATTTCATCTTTAATGTTTTTAACTTGCTCTTTTAATGTATCAGCTTTTTCACTAAGAATAGTAATACCTAATAACTGTTCAATAATTGCACGTTGATCGTTTTGTCGCATTGACAAAAACGGCTCTGAGTAAGTGTTCAGTGCAACAATGTGCTTAAACATATCATGACTCATACCTAGCAAGTCACTTATAAATTCTTGTGTTCTACGACTGTCGCCTTGTGACTCGTCAGTAAGTTCTTGTTCTTGATTATTAATAAAGAACTTGAGTACATTAGGAGAACGACCTCGTTCAACTCTATAATCTTGTCCGTCTTTTTCAAAGTGTAATGTAACTAACATGCCCTTGCTGTTAGTTTTATTAATTAAATTGTTTGCTCTAATATTTGTAAGTGCTTTTCCGTACAATGCATATGATAATGCATTAATGATAGTAGTTTTACCAGTACCATTACGTGAACCACTGTCATCACCACCTTGGTCTAAGTTTTCACCGAGAACTAGGGTAAGATTGTCTTTATTAAAATCAACTGCTTGGGTCTGATTACCCACACTCATAAAGTTTCTTACTGTGAGGTCTTTAATTTTTATCATAGCTCGTTATAAATATCCAATAGTGTTTTCTTATTAAAACTGTCACTCTCAATAGCGGCAATTTCTTTAGTTACAATTTGATCTACACTTTCAAAAACAGAAATATCAACTTCAGTTGTAATTTCTTCAACTTGCTTTTGCGGTATTAGTGTAATCTCTCTACATTCATGATTTTGAATAAAAGTTTCTTTAATAAATTGTGCTTCTTCGTAACTAATAGGCAAGTCTAATGTAACACGAAGATACATTTTAGGCTTAATAATTTTATCAGTTTCGTCAATTAGCTGACTAAGTTTAATAGTTCTATACTTAGGACAGTTAAACCAGTTTAGGTATTCAGGCTCTTTATTGTTTTCTCTATCAAGTATCATCATTCCGCGGTCATCGTCCCATGCATCTGCATAGTTGTGCGGAAACGCATTACCAATGTAATGTATTTTTCCTTGTACTTGACGTTTGTGAAAATGTCCACTAAACACATACTCTTGATTAGCAAAATGGCTAGGCCGCAAGTCACCATGATCTGGCATTTGTACCATTGCGTTCATATAAAAACTAGGAAGTTCAAAGTGACCAAACATATACTTGGCTTTACACTTTGCAATCTTTTTCCATTCGTCTCCTACTAACCACGGCACCATACAGACATCTTCAATTTCTGTCATTTCGTCTATAATAGTAATGCCTGGAATATGTTTTCCAAATATTGTAGAACTTACATCACGCTTGTCTTTATAATACAAGTCATGATTGCCTACAAACATATAAAAGTTTTCAAAGGCAGCCCCTAACTTCTCAAGACAACGAATAGTTGCATCCATAGTAGTTAAATTTAAACTATTTCTATTGTGATGCCAATCGCCACAAAAAATACCAGTTTCGCAACCGTTATCTTTTGCTTGTTCGATATACCAATCTACGAATTCTTCGCAGTCTTCGTTGTGTACTTTACTATTACCTTTTAATCCTAGATGGATATCGGTAAAAACTGCCGCTTTTTTAAACAAATGATTTCTCCATAGTTAGTGTAACTATTATACACACCTTTACAGCATAAGTCAAGACTTTTTGGCTTCACTCTCACGCTTCTGTGCGGCTTCCCATTCTCCAGCATGTTGTCTAGTATAACTTGGATTCATGTTGTTCATTTCTAAAATATCATCTCTAATGTTTTGATTACGCTTTTCTAAGTTGATAACACGTACAAAACTATTAGTTACAGCCGCAGTATAATAAGCAAATGGATTGTTTGACTTTGATTCATCAAACTGTAAGCCAATTTGTGCTAACTGTAGAATTGCTTGTCCACGCATTTCATCATTATAAGTATATCCACGTACATTGCCTCTTGTTGCATATCTATCACACAACTTCATCCACATCATAGCAAGTTTGTCTGTTGCTTTAGCATGGCTCTTTGAAAAATGTCCGTTTTCCATACCACCTTCCCAATGACTTTTACCAACTAAAATAAGCTCACCTTCGTCATTAAATTTATAATGCTGGAATGGTGGAAAGTTTAGTTTAACTTTTGTATCTGCAATTGTCTTTGGGTTCTTTTTACGTCCTGGTTCTTCTGGAATATGATCAAATGTCATAATACGGAAAATTATTTCTTCTTTAGTAATAGACTTATAAGGCACTTCGCATTCTGCTTGTTTGACCTTTTGTCCTGCCATTTTACGTGCATCGTAATCAGCAACACTTAAACGCTTTGCTTTGTTTCTTTTTGCTTCAGCAATGGTTCTAATGTTAATTTTGTCAATGCTTGGTAATATTATATCGAATTGATTGTAGTCGGTTTCAATGAAACTGCAAAATTTGCTTTTAGACTTGTGTATTTCCTTCAATATATCCTTGTTATTTAGGTAATTTTGTTTCCTCAAGTGATTTCTCCGTAGTTAATGTATATATTATAATATACTCTGTTAATAAAGTCAACTAAATAATACTATAAGGAGAAACTATATGGCACAACAAGATCCACAAAGTACTTTGGAAAAGATACAGGGCAGTGCAATGGACTTAGGCGAGTCTATTTCAAATATTCCTAGTAACGTAGGACAAAAGGTTACTAATGCAATTGCTGATACAGGGTTTGGTAAAGCTCTAAGATCCATAGGTTTGTTACCTGGAGCCGCTCCGTCTGCTGGTACTGGGTTTGTTGATGCTAGATGGGGTTCTGAAATTGATAAAGACTGGCGTGTGCGTTTGTCTGTACCGCAGAATTACAAATCTAGTAAAATGCTTGTCCCACTACTTGAAACTAACGGATTCATGTTTCCATATACTCCTCAAATTATTCTAGAACATAGTGCGAACTATAATGCACTACACCCTACACATAGTAATTATGCGTTTCCTGCATATCAGAACTCACAAGTGAGTGCAATGACATTAATTGGAGACTTTTTTATTGAAAATGAAAAAGAAGCACAATATTGGGTAGCGGCAACTCACTATCTACGTTCAATAACAAAAATGGCGTATGGTGCAACTAGTAATCAAGGTGCTCCACCTCCTGTTGTAAAACTAAACGGATACGGAGATTATATTTTTAAAGATGTACCAGTAGTAGTACAAATGTTTACAATTGAATTACCAAACGATGTTGATTACATTCAAGTAGGTATAGGCGATAACGGAACATGGGTTCCAACACGTAGTTCAATATCAATTGTTGTACAACCAACATACAGTAGAAAGAGTGTTACAAACTTTAGTCTTGATGCATTTGTTAATGGACAGTATGTTATTGACGGAAAAGGATTCATCTAATGGCACAATATGAATCAACAAGTCCGTACAACAGAACAACAATGGTACAAAATCAATACTTAGATATTTTATCAATCAGACCTATCCCAGCAGAGGCAGATGATTTGTTATATACTGTACAAACACAATATACATATCGTCCTGATCTATTAGCATATGACTTATACGGATCAGAAAAGTTATGGTGGGTGTTTGCACAAAGAAATATGGATATTATAAAAGACCCGGTATACGATTTAGTAGCAGGTGTAAGAATTTATCTTCCAAAAGGCGACAACCTAGCACAGCAATTAGGAGTGTAATGTGGCGAACACAAATCCCAACAATGGATCAGTAATTACTACTGGCGTTAATGCGGTTACAAATACAGTAACAAATACAGTATCAACGGCTAGTAATATTGTTGTTGGTGCCGGCGGCATTGCTAGTGGAGTAGTTTCTGGAGTAGTTGGGGAAGCAGTATCTCCTGTTTTAGACCTTGCACAAAAAGGTGGACAAATTGCTGAACTAGTTAAAAACCCTACACTAAGTGGTGCATTATCTTTGTTAGGTAGAGGATTTCCTCCTTATCGAAATGAGTTAGATCAATTTTCAAGTTACAACTATAATTTTACTTTAGGTTGTTTAACAAATATGGAATTAAATTTTCCTCTAAGTTATAGAACACTTGGCCCATTAATTAAAATAATTAAAAGCGGCGGAACAGGTGGAAACAAAGTTCCTACAATTTATGAAACAGATGGCAAAGTAGAATTTTTTATTGAAGATGTTGAATTAAAAAATCATTGTTCTCCTAATCCAGGTACACGATTATCTAATGCACTTAGTATTAATTTTAAAGTTATTGAACCATACAGCATGGGTCAGTTTTTACACAATCTTAGAACAGCCTCACTTGTAGCAGGACATTCAAATTATATCGAAGCACCATTTTTATTGAGTGTTGCGTTTAAAGGTTATGACGACAATGAAAATGTAAAAGCACCTATGTTTAGTCAACGACATTTTCCAATAAAAATTGTTCATGCACAAATGAGAGTAACTGCAAGTGGTGCAGAATATGATGTTAAAGCAGTTGCATATAATGATATGGCAAGTACTGATACTGTTCAAACATCTGTACAAGATATTACTTTCAAAGGTCCTACAGTAGGTGATGCATTACAAAAAGGTGCAGAAAGTTTAACTGCTAAAATTAACGAACAACTTGCAAGAGGACAACAAGCAAGTCAAGTACCAGCCGCAGATCAATATATAATTAGTTTTCCAAAATCAGGAATTTTAGATTCAATTGGCGGCACTTTTGCATCAAGTATAAATTCTGCTACGTCTAAACTAGGATCTGGATTACAAGCAATATACGAAGGTATTACTGGTGATAAAACAGGAGAGTTTGATTCTGGTGCAGTTGCCGAAGCACAAGCGGAAATACAAGCAAGCACAACTCAATCAGCACTTGGAGCTACTTTAAAAGCCTCTGCTGAAACTAACTGGAATGATATTGGTAATAGTCCTATAGTTGACGACCCTAAAGATGCAGGCGACGGTCCATTCCAAGAAGCGTCATTTATAGAAAACCCCGAAAAACCAGGAGTGTTTACAAGAGGTAAACTAACATACGATACAGAATCTAGAACTTTTTCTTTTCCTGCAGGAACTAAAATACAAGATATGATTGAAGAAATTGTAATACTCAGTCAATATGGTTCTACGTTTGCTGAAGCAACTCCGGATGCATTTGGCCGTGTTCCTTGGGTAAGAATTGAAACACAAGTTTATAATGGAACAAGTTTCTTTAATTCGTTATCGACAGGTGCAGATCCTAAAATTTATGTATATAGAGTAGTGCCTTATGAAGTTGATGTATCAAATATTGCCGCTCCTAGATCTAGTGTACTAGCTACATTTACAAGACAAGCCAAAGCTATAAAAGCATACAACTACATATATACTGGACAAAATACAGATATTATAGATTTTGATCTAAACTTTAATATGGCATTCTTCACAGGAGTACAAGCCAATAGAGGTCAAAGACAACAAGATAGTTTATTTGCAACAATATCACAATGGGCAAGAGGTGATAGGGAAACTGCAACAACAACTGAAAGTGCAGTTGCATTGAGTCCTGCTGGCGCAGACGGTGCGGCACCAATTAGAAATATATCCGGTACAGACCTACCAGCTGCCGGTGGCGGCGCAAAAGAAGGCGCATTAACTAGCCTTGCTAGAAACTTAAACAATATGGTCATACATAGTGACAATGACATGATTGGAGTTGATCTAACAATACACGGTGATCCTTATTTCCTAGCTGATGCAGGAACGGGTAATTTTGTAGGATTAGCTAATCCAGTAAACAATGCAATTACAATTGATGGGTCAATGAATCCAATTGATGGTGAAGTGCATATAGTATTAAACTTTAGAACACCAATTGACTATGATGATGAATCAGGATTTGTAAAGTATCCATTAGGTGGCTTTTTACCAATTGCAATGTTCAGCGGAGTATATCAAGTAATTTTAGTAGAGAATAGATTTAAAGACGGAATGTTTACACAAACATTAAAACTAATGAGAAAACGTAATCAAGATCTAACACTTAGTGCTATTGCAGGAGCATTACTAGATACTAAAGCTGGTAAGGCAATTGGCGCAGGTCTAAGTAAACACTTAATAGAACCAACAGCAGATGGATTAGATAACACAACATGAGTACTGATACTAGAACACAAACACGAGAACAAAACAACCCCGGCATATATGTTGGCATTGTAGTAAGCCATCTTGACACAACAATGATGGGCGGTGTAGAAGTTGAATTAACAAAACGATCTAACAGTGGTAACTTAGTTGACTATGTACAATGTCATTATGCTAGTCCGTTCTTTGGAAGTACACCTGCTAGTGGAATGTCTAATAATGCTTCTTATGCAGATACACAAAAAAGCTATGGCTTTTGGGCAGTTCCTCCGGACATTGGTTCTAGAGTAATTGTTATAATGCCAGAAGGTGATTTTTCAAGAGCATACTGGATTGCATGTGTACCAGATACAGGCACTAACTTTATGACTCCGGGATATTCATCTACAACATTCAACAAAGATGATAGTGGTACAGCATTGCCAGTAGGCGAATATAATAAAATACAAGAAACAGGCGAAGGCGGCGATCCTACTAAATTTTTAAAACCAGTTAATACTGTAGAAAAAGAACGTTTAGAAACCGCAGGTCTTGACAAAGATCATATCAGAGGAACAAATACTTCAAGTGCAAGACGAGAAGCACCTAGTGCTGTTTTTGGATGGAGTACACCTGGGCCATTAGATATGGCAGGACCGACACATAGTTATGGTAAACCAGGTAGACAAGTTAATAGACCGTTTAATAGACTAGGCGGATCAAGTTTTGTAATGGACGATGGCGATCATACTTTAGTTAGAAAGAAACCTGCTAGAGGCGAAGCAGGTGTTGCTGGCAAAATGGAATACGCTAACATAGATGCTAATGAAACAGACGGGGACGATTTATATCCTGCAAGTGATTTAATGAGATTAAAGACTAGAAATGGTCATCAAATCTTAATGCATAATACAGAAGATTTAATTTATATTTCACATGGTAGCGGAAACAGCTGGATTGAAATGTCAGCAAATGGCAAAATTGATATCTATGCTAAAGATAGTATCAGTATGCGTTCAGAGCAAGACATTAATTTTTATGCTGATAGAAACATTAATTTTGAAGCAAAAAAAGATGTTAACATAACTAGTGGAGTAGACACATATATCCACGCAGTTGGCAGTTGGAATATATTAGCAGATGTTGATGGCAAACTTGCCGCAGTAGGTGATACTAATATTAATGCTGGCGGTGACCACAAAGAAACTACTGAAGGAAAAATATTCATGAATAGTTCTAATGGTGCTGATAAAGCTGGAATGGCTAAAGTTCCAGTTCGTGTACCTGCACACGAGCCATGGAGCGATCATGAAAATCTTGATCCAGAGAACTTCCTACCAGAAGAAACAGAAGCAAAGACGTTAACTGAAGAAGAAGAAGGACCTACTAGATTAGGTTTGCTTGACAATGGTAACACTGACGAAGTAGCAGAGTTACCTACAATACCGGATACATTCATAAGACAAACCTAAGGTAAATACGATATGAGCAGTTTAGAAAAAAGTTTATACAAAGAAATTAAAGTTAAATCTAATAAAAATTTAGATCAGATTGCTGACAGCGGACCTACATATAAAGGATTTAGCACAGTTAGTTCTGAATCTAATTCTCATGTATTATACGACATTGCTCTAATCAAACAAGATATTATTAATCACTTTCATATTAGACAAGGCGAAAAATTGTCAGATCCTGAATTTGGCACTATTATATGGGACATCATTTTTGAACCATTAACTGAGGATGTTAAAAATGCAATCATACAAAATGTATCTAGAATTGTAAATTATGATCCTCGAGTACAAGTTAATCAAATAACTGTTGATTCTTATGAAACAGGCATACTTGTTGAATGTGAATTAGCGTACCTTACATATAGTATTGTTGAGAAGTTACAATTCAAATTTGATGAGGCTGCCGGCTTCCTACAATAATATACGCACTTATTAATATCTGCTAAATATTAGTATAAACAAGGAAACGCTAATGTCCTCTACAGATAGACAAAATAGGTTATTACAGACACAAGATTGGAAGAGAGTTTACCAGTCTTTCCGTAATGCTGATTTTCAAAGTTACGACTTTGATAACTTACGAAGAACAATGATACAATATCTAAGGGAGAACTATCCCGAGGATTTCAACGACTATGTTGAATCAAGTGAATATCTAGCGTTAATAGATCTAATAGCCTTCCTTGGGCAAAACATTAGCTTCCGTATTGATCTAAATGCTAGAGAAAATTACTTAGAACTTGCAGAGCGTAGAGAATCAGTTCTCCGTTTAGCACGTTTGCTTTCATATAATCCAAAACGTAATCAAGTTGCAAACGGTCTTTTAAAAATAGACAGTATTAGAACTTCTGAAGAAATTATTGATAGTAACGGCACAAACTTAGAGAATCAAACTATTGTATGGAATGATCCTGCTAATACTAATTGGTACGAACAGTTTATAAAAGTAATGAATACAGCATTACCAGTTAACGGCACATACGGCAGACCAAATAAAAAAGAAAATATATCTGGCATTAGTACAGAACAATATAGATTTAACAGTATAAATGATAATGTTCCTACATATAGCTTTAATAAAGTTATCGATGGTAGAGCAACAAAGTTTGAAGTTGTATCTACAGATTTAACAACTACAATTTTAGAAGAAGCACCGTTTCCAGGTAACAACTTTGCGTTCTTATATAGAGATGATGGCAAAGGTCCATCAAGTAACAATACAGGATTTTTTAGTCACTTCCGTCAAGGCATATTAGACCAAGGAACGTTTTCAATTACTAATCCTTCAAGCAACCAAACAGTTGCAATTGAAACACCTAACATTAACAATACAGATGTATGGTTATATGATCTTGATAGTACAGGTTCAGAACAAGAATTATGGACAAAAGTTGATTCGTTAGAAGGCAACAACATCATTTATAATTCTGTACAAAAGAATAATAGAAAAATTTACAGTGCATTAACTAGAGTTGATGACAGAGTTAGTTTAACATTTAGTGACGGAACATTTGGCGACTTGCCTAAAGGTAATTTTAAAATTTACTTTAGAACAGGACTAAATCAAAGAGTTACAGTTAGACCAAATGACTTTAGAAATATTACAGTTAATATTCCTTACTTGTCTAAAAAGGGCAGAGAAGAAAAAATTACTATTGTTTATAGTTTAAAATATACTGTAGATAATAGTTCAGTTAGTGAATCAACAGAAAGCATTAAATCGAGAGCACCGTCAACATACTATACTCAAAATAGAATGATTACTGGTGAAGATTATCAAGTTGCTCCATTATCAATTAACCAACAAATTATTAAAACAAAAAGTGTTAATAGAACGTCAAGCGGTATTAGTAGATACTTTGACTTAGTTGATGCAACTGGAAAGTACAGTCAAACAACATTATATGGTAACGATGGTGTTGTGTATAAAGAGTATCAAAACAAAATAAAA
>Ga0222717_10003396_pt1 | contig 11994 bp, 8 predicted proteins | sample C33_18DmetaG_FD_165053 | JGI IMG/M metagenome (GOLD analysis project Ga0222717, IMG submission 165053) | Estuarine water microbial communities from San Francisco Bay, California, United States - C33_18D | ecosystem: Environmental > Aquatic > Marine > Unclassified | place: USA: California...
GTAAAAATGCATTAGATGCAAATGTTGATGCAAACTATAACGTAGCAGTAGGGTCTGGTTCTTTAGGTGCTAATACTACTGGTGCAACTAACACTGCTGTAGGTACATATTCACTTTTATCTAATACTACAGCACATAACAACACAGCAGTTGGTTATCAGGCTTTAACAGCAAACACTACAGGTACTGAAAATACAGCAATAGGTACAGACGCACTAGAAGCCAATACTACAGCATCTTACAACACCTCTGTTGGTTCTAGTTCTTTAAAGGCTAATACTACAGGTACTAGAAATACTGCTATAGGCAGAGCATCACTAACTAGAAATACTACAGGTAATGATAATACTTCTGTTGGTCACAATTCTTTAGACCATAACACTACAGGTGGTTCTGTTACAGCAGTCGGTGCTTATGCCCTTGATGCTAACACAACTGGTAATAATAATAATGCTCTTGGTGAAAGTGCATTGAGTGCTAATACCACAGGAAGTAACAACATTGGAATTGGTGTTGCTTCTTTACTTACTAATTCTACAGGTACTCAAAACGTAGCTATCGGTACGTCATCACTACGATTAAATAGCACTGCAAGTAGTAATACAGCTATTGGTTATAATTCTTTATATACTAACACTACAGGTGCTTCAAACGTAGCAGTAGGTTCACAAGCTTTAGATGCAAATACCACCGCAGAAGAAAATACTGCTGTTGGTTCAGGTGCTGCAGGAGCTACTACAACAGGTTCTTTAAATACAGTAGTTGGAAGTCAAGCACTTGCAGACAATACAACAGGTGCTAGTAATACTGCGATAGGTAGAGAAGCCTTACACGCTAATACTACAGCATCAAGTAACACAGCAGTCGGTAAACACGCTTTAAGAGCAAACACTACAGGTGCTTCAAACGTAGCAGTAGGTAAAGATTCTCTTTTATCAAACACTACAGGTTCTCTTAACACAGCTATAGGTGCTTTAGCAGCAGATGCTCTTACAGCAGGAGATTCAAACACAGCCATAGGTTATGCAGCTTTAAGCTCAGATACTCTAGGCGAAAGAGCAATAGCTATTGGTGAAGGTGCTTTATTTACACAAAACTTTACAAGCGAAACAAATAATTACAATGTTGCTATAGGTTATAACGCAGGGTACGCAGTAACTACAGGTACTGAAAATACTCTTATAGGAGGTTTAGCAGGTGACTCTTTAACTACTGGGCATTATAATGTTGCAGTAGGTTTTGAAGCTTTAACCACAGAAGATGCACATGGACGTTGTACTGCATTAGGTTTTAGAGCTTTAAAAACATTAAATGCAGGTACAGACTCTTATAACGTAGCAATAGGTTTTGATGCAGGAAGAGATATGACCACAGGTACTCAAAACACTGTTATAGGTGGGTTATCAGGATTTGCATTAACTACTGGACACAGTAACACAGCATTAGGTTTCCAAGCTTTAACTACAAGTACCACCGCTGTTGCAAACACAGCACTAGGTCACAATGCAGGACAAGATTTAACAACGGGCGATAGAAATACTTTAGTAGGTAATATTGCAGGTGCTAATCTAACAACTGCAGATGATGCTACATTACTAGGATATGGAGCAGGTGGTGGAGCAGTATTAACAGGGCATGATAATGTTGGAATAGGTACTAACGCTTTAAATTTAACAACTTCTGGTGCAGAAAATACAGCAGTCGGTAGAGGTGCATTAGAACAAAATACTACAGGTTCTCATAATACTGCAATGGGTACATTTTCTTTAGACGCTTGTACAACAGGTGGTAAAAATTCTGCATTTGGTAGAGAAGCTCTTACAAAAAATACAACAGGTTCTACAAATGTCGGAATTGGTTATGAATCCTTAAAAGAAAATACAACTGCAAATAACAACACAGCAGTTGGTTATCAATCTTTAAAATCAAACACTACAGGTACTCACAATGTTTGTTTAGGTTCAGAGTCAGGCATTTCATCTATTGCTATAACAACTGGAACAGGTAACTCTTTATTAGGTACGTTTTCTCATACTTCAAGTGCAACAACCTCTTATGCAAATGGTATTGGCTATGACATAAATGCTGCAGGACAATATACAACTGTCGGTAAAGGTACATCTGACATCAGAGCTGAACATGGTGTTGCAACATGGGCAACAGTATCTGATGAAAGATATAAAAAAGACATTACAGACTCTACAGCAGGTCTTAGCTTTATTAATGCTTTACAACCTCGTACTTTTAAATATAAAAATCTTGGCGAACTACCTGAAACTTTTCACGCTTATGAAGCTGATTCAACAGAAGTCTTTAAAAACTCTAAAACAAATCATGGCTTCATAGCTCAAGAAGTTAAAGCAGCTATCGATGCTGATAGTAGTATTAAAGATGGCTTTAAACTTTGGGATGATAGAGAAGATGGTTCACAAGAAGTAGCAGAAGCAGCATTAATACCAGTGTTAGTAAAAGCTATACAAGAACAAAACGCTTTAATAAAAGCATTAACAACTAGAATAGAAACCCTAGAAGGGTAACAACAACAAAAGGAGAATAACATGGCACAAACAGTAACAGAATGTCTAGCAGCAGGAACTGATAGCGTAAACTTAATTGACGGTGTAAAAGCTGGAACTTGGAACGTTACAGGAATGGAGAAATCTGAAATAAACGATATGGTACAAAGAAATGTAGACCACTTAGAACTTATTTTAGAATACAAACCTGTTGATAGTGATGATGAAACTCCAGATGTAAAAGGTGCAGCAGATAGTAAAAAGACTACTCACGTTGCAGCTATTGCTACTGGTAAAAAATACATAACTGACAATAGTTAAAGGATAATAACATGGCAATTGGATATACTTGGAACGTGTCAACGGTTGATACATACCCAACACTAGACGGTAATGCAGATGTTATTTATAACGTGCATTGGAGATTAACAGCAAAAGACGATACTAATAAAGATGCTGATGGCAACAACTGGACTGCTACTTCATACGGGACTTGTGGTTTAGATACTTCAGACATCTCAAGCTTTAAAGCTTTCAAAGATTTAAAAGCTTCTGATGTACAAGCATGGGTTGAAGCAGTCTTTGGAGCTGATGATGTTAAAGCTAAAAAAGCAGCATTAGATGCTAAGATAGCATTGTTAATCACACCTACAAGCGTTACTAAAACAATAGGATAAAACTATGGAACTAACACCTTACCTGTTCTGGAACATTTTCATAACTTTGGTGTTAGCTCCGGTGCTTTATGGTATTCGTGGTAATACTTCAGAAAACAAAAGACTCGACATTCTTTTAAATAAAACACGTGAAGAGATTGCAAGAGAGTACGTAACAAAGAACGAATTAAAAGATGACATGGGTAGACTCATGGACAGGATGGAAAAAATCAGTGAAAAGCTTGACAAACTCTTTGAAGTCAAGTAGAATATATATAAAGGTATTTAAATGAGTAAAAAAAATAAACAACAAAAGAAAAGATTAAAGAAATATAAACCAAGAGTTTCTTTTGCTAAAGGTGGTAAAAATACTAAACTTGCTGAACCTGATGATATGTTAGATAAAATTAATAAACCTAACAGACCTGTAGCTCAACCTATAAATAAACCTATCAATAAACCTGTAATGCCTCCTGTAGGTAATGAAGAACCATCAATAGGTGGTGTTGGCGGTGATACTACTGTTCAACCTGAACAAGACGAAAGGGACGGCAGAAACCAAGAAGACGAACCTAGAGGACCTCAAATAGGTGAACTTAAAACTGAAAATGGTAAAGTTTACAAGTGGAATGGAACTAGTTGGATTTTACAAAAAGAAGAAAAAAAAGAAAATGTAGATGATAAACCTCCTACTAATGAAGAATTACAAACTCAATTTGAATCTGAAAGACAGGCAAGGACAGTAAGTACAGGACAAACTGCAGCACAAATGGCTAAAGGTATAATGCCTGAAGACATGCCAACAATACCTGAACCTAAAAGATTAGTAAGTGAAACAGGTGAAGTAGCTGAAGGAACTGAAATCGCAAGAGAAGATGTACCTCAAATGGGAGATACTGAAAGAGGAGTTGCTGATAGTGTTGATTTTGCTGCAACAGAAACTGTGTCTACAGGTACTGCTAGAGATACAGGAGCTAAAACACAAGTAGCTGCTGCAGTTCAAGCACCTACTACAACTGTATCAGGAACTCAAGTAGCTGTAGATGCTAAAACAGGCGTACTGTCTCCTGATGCTAAAGCTTCAGTAGATGAAATAAGACAATTATCTGGAAGTGCAGTAGCTGCTCAAGTTGAAGATAGTATAATGAATGCTGCTAAAGCAACAGATGTTAATGGAGTTTTATCTGCAGGTGCATTTGCTCCCGAAGTAACAGGAGCTAAAGTACAGTTATCTCCAACAGCAGATGCAGAAGCTAAAGAACGTGAAGCTATTACAGGAACACCTGCTACAGACGGACAAGCTGCACAAATTATAGGAATAGTAGGTTATGAAGCTGCACCTCAAAGAGCAGTAAAAGGACAAGCTGCAAAAGGTGCTGCTGCAGAAATGATTGCAGAAGTTGGTAATATGCCACCTGACATTGCTGCTGCTATTGTAGAAGACCCTGCTAGTGTAGAAGCTCAGATAGATAATAATCCTGTAGAAGTTAACGCTGCTATTGCTGCACTGCCTACAGAAGCTTTAGTATCTTCACAAATGGAAAGTTTATTAGGTGGCATGGAAGACGGTGAGATTCCAATGTGGGCTAAACCTGCTGTAGATGCAATGAATGCAAGAATGGCAGAAAGAGGATTAAGTGTTTCTACGGTTGGTAGAGATGCTTTGTTTAATTCTATTATTCAAAGTGCTATGCCAATGGCTCAAAGTAACGCACAAGCTTTACAGGCTAGAGCAGCTCAAAACTTAAGCAACGAACAACAAGCAAATTTACAACAAGCTACACAGCAACAACAATTGAGAATGCAAAACTTGGCAAACCGTCAAGACGCTGCAAGTCAAACTGCACAGATGTCTCAGCAGATGAAAACAATGCAAAGTCAATTTACACAACAAGCTGTAATGACTACTGCTGAACAACAACAACAAACAAGATTAGCTAACTTACAAAATCAACAACAAGCTGCTTTAGTTACTGCTCAAAATCAACAGCAGATGAACATGCAAAATCTTGGTAATGAGCAACAAGTAAATATGGCAGAGCTTCAAATAGAAGCACAAGTTGAAGGAGCTAATCAGGCTGCGACTAATCAACAACGTATGTTAGAAATGCAAACCGCTGCAGATTTCTTATCTAAAAATGCTGGGTTTAAACAACAAATGGATTTAGCTAATCTATCTAATGACCAGCAAATGAAACTTGCAAACTTGTCAGCTCTTAATCAAGCTAGTTCAGAAAATCTTAGTGCTGAACAACAGACAGAACTTGCAAATCTTAATAAACAAATGCAGGTTAATATTAAGAATGGTGAATTAGCTCAATCAATGGGACTAGCTCAACTTAATGTTGACCAACAAAAAGCTATGCAAAACGCTAATGTTACTGCTAATATGGATATGGCAAACTTTAATGCTGACCAACAAAGAGTTTTAGCTAACAGTAAGTTTATGCAAACAGTAGCTATTACTAATATGAATGCAGACCAACAATTAGTTATGCAACAAGCTACAGCTTTAGCTTCACTTGACATGGCTAACGTAGACCAAAGAACTAAGTTATCTATTAGTAATGCTCAAAACTTTTTACAAATGGACATGGCTAACTTGTCAAACGAACAACAAGCAAGTATGATGAGAAGTCAACAAGAACAACAAAGATTGTTATCTGACCAATCAGCTTCTAATGCTCAAGCACAGTTTAATGCTACTAGTGAAAATCAAGTAAATCAGTTTATGTCTAATTTAGAACAACAGAATAAACAATTTAATAGCAGTCAATTAAATGCTATGGAACAGTTTAATACAGCTAATACTAATGCTGCAGAAGCTAGAAGAGTAGGTAATGAATTTGAAGCTGAAAAACTAGAAGCACAATTACAAACAGATATGTCTAAATTTAATTCACAACAAGATTTTGCAAAAGAACAATTTAATACACAAAATGAAACAGTAATTGCACAGTCAAACGTAGAGTGGAGACGTAAAGCTAATACTGCTGATACTGCTGCTTTTAATGCAATTAATCAACAGAATGCACAGAATGCTTTTGGGCTTACTGCTTCTGCTAATAACTTTTTATGGCAGGAACTTAGAGATGAAGCAGACTTTGATTTTAAAAGATGGGATAATGAACAACAACGTAAAGCTTCTTTACTAATAGCTGCTTTAGGAAACTCTGAAGCTGTAAATAAAAAAGATTCTTGGGATGATAATGTCTCAGGTATTGCTAGATTATTAGATGGATGGTTAAGTGATTAAGGAAATATTATGGGTAAATTAAGAAAAATAGGTAGAAAAGTAAAAAGAGGATTTTCTAAGGTAGGTAAGAGACTTAAAAAAGGTTTAGGTAAAATAGCTAAAGCTTTTGGAAAGTTAGGTCCTTTAGGCTCTATTGCACTCTCTTTTATACTTCCGGGCATGAGTAGTGTCTTATCGGGATGGCTTAGTAACATGGGTCCAGTCGGTGAATTTATTTTAGGAATTGGTAAAAAAATTCAACAAGGAGCAAACTGGGTTAAAGATGGAGTAGGTAGAGTTTTTAATAGAGCTACTGATGCTATTGAATATGGAATGAATAAAGTAAGTTCTATTGGCGGACAAGGTACAGCAGGTAGTGATTTTAGAAACTGGGTAAGTAAACAAACTAAAGGATTTATTGACCCGTCTACTAAAGGTGTTGAAGATATTACAGTTCCGGGACAAACTAAAGTACTTCAAAGTCCTCAAGGTCCTATTAAAGTTGAAGTTCCTGAAACTACCATAAGTGCAGAAGCTCAAATGGGAATAGGTGGACCTAAAATTCCACAGACTCCTAAAGGAATGACAGACCCTGTATATATGGATGGTTTAGATACTGACTTAAAGAAAGGTTTTTATGAACAAGCTGATTTAGATAAATATTACACGGGAGTAGACCAAACTTTAACAATGGAAAGAAATTATCCGGGTGTTATAAGAGACCCTTTACCTAAAGAAGTTTTAAAAGATAATCAAGTGACAATTAAAGGTGTAAATGCTACTTCTGTTAAAGGAGACTTAAAAGCTCCAAAACCTCAAGGCAGTGGTTATTTTTCTAAAGTTAAAAAAGCATACAAAGTTTTAGGACCTGCACAAGCATTAGGTGGAAAAATGTTAGCCGATGAAAGTGATGCAGCTTATTCAGATTATTTAATGAGAGTAAATAATGCAGCTAGGGCTGGAGCAATAGCTGAAGAAACTTTATCTGTTGTACCTACAAATACATACACTTATGCACCACAAGAATTTATAAATATAAATAATTTAGATAATGACTCTGCAGGTATGCAAAGACTAACTGCAGGTTACGGTATGATATTAGAAGACACATACGCAACATAAAGGATAAAATATGCAAAGTAAACCAATACCAGAATTAATAGGACAAACAGCTTTTGAAGCTCCTATTCCCGGACAGTCTTTAACTAATAGTCCTGAAGATAATTATGCTTGGGAAAAACAACCTGAAATGGTTGATATTAAACAAGCTAGAGAAAAAATATTTTTAAATTTATTAGAACCTAAAAACTTAGAAGAAATTCAAAAGCTTATGGTTAATGAAGTTCCAGTGGATGCTATTGCTCAAACAATGTTAGTAGAAGGATTTAGACAAGGGAAGTTTAATCCTGATTTAGCTTTACAGTTGCTAGAGCCTACTATGTATATGCTATTAGCTATTGCTGAAAAATCAGGAATAGAGCCTACTTTAGATACAGAAGATGAAGAACCTGATGAAGATGAAGCTTTGGAAATGGTAGAAGATTCAAAAAAAGTTATGAAGAAAGGAAATAGGTTTCAGGACGCTAGAGTTTTTAAACCTCAAGCTTCTTCTGTTGGTGTAGATATAGAAGAACAATTAAATAATTTAGATGTAGAAAAAGTACAACAAAGTATTTTACAAAAACCTAAACCTGAACTACAGTCTCAAGAAAGTTTATTAGGTAAAACAGGAGTTTAATATGGCTGATAATGATATAGGAAGTTTAATCAGTAACTATGGAGATATGAGTATAGAAGAACTCGGAGGTTCTTTACTACAAAGACAATCAGACATAGCAGCAGCACAAGCTAAAGAAGATAAAAAAAATAGAAAGTTTCAACAAGCTATAGGTTTACTAACAGCAGGTCAAGCTATATTTAAAAATGCTACTAAAAAAAGATTAAAAGAATTAGATGACTTACAAGTTTTTAATATGCAAGATAATGTAGAACAATCTAAACAGATTAAAACTATTGGTAGAATAGGGGCTAGTATGCCTGATAAAACATGGTTTGCAGACAGAAAAGATATGGATGTAAATACTTTGACAAAAGAAATAATGGAAGATGAAAGGTATAGTCAAAATTTAAAACAAAACTTATCTCCTGTTATTGATGCTGTTATTAAACAAGGTGTTCCTGAAGAAGAATTTGCTATGTTTAAAAAAGGAACATCTGAATATGATACAGCTTTTGATTTAGGATTACATAATTTAATTAGTAATTATGTTTCTCCTTATGTTGATTCTAAGGGTAAACAAACAGGCAAACGTAATTTTGAAATGTATGAAACTGAGTTAAGAGAATTATTAAATGCTGGAAATTTAGATGATGCTAAATTATTTGAACAGGCTATTGCTATAACACCTAACACTTTAAACTTAGCTGAAAAAAGATATTACTCTAGATTAAAAAATGAATATGCTAATAAAGGATATATAGAAAGCTTTAAAGATATTTTTACTAAAATTGGAAGTCAAGAGGAAGAAAAAGGACGTAGAAATTTATTTAGAAATGTAGATAAGACAGATTTATATGGTTCTAATATAAATGATATATTAACAACTTTAAACATTGAAGGTCCTTTAATTACTTCTATAGATAAATCATTAGCTAAATACAGAACTAGTGCTTCTCAAGCTATGGTAAGTGCTAAAACAGACCCTGATTTAATAGCAAGAAGTTCTTTAGCTATAGATTCTTTTGGTAGAAATTTAGGTAATAAAAGATTATATAATGCTGATAATACTTTAAAAATGTCTGAACGTGGGTCTTGGTCTTGGGGAAGATACATGACAGATATTAATAAAGATGAAAATCAAAAACAAGCATTTGCAAAAGATGTAGCTGGATTAACTAATGCGTTTCAAAGCGATACAGATTTTGCAGTAGCTGCTTTTACTAGTTCATTAGAAGATAATAATATAGAAGTTACTGATGATATGGTTGCTGAATTTTATCAAAAAATATCAAGTCCTGATAATGAAAGTTATAGAATGAACCTTGCAATAGCTGTAGCAGCTAATGAAGGATTCCAAAAAGGTGGTGGTTTTCTTGCTCGTAAACCTGAATACTACACACCTAGTTTTGATAAAGTAACTCAAGACTATAAATACGATAGGTTTAAAGGTAGTATACCTGCAATCCTTGGAGAAGGTATTGCTGTCCCTTCTCAAACTAGTACAGGAAATTATCAAGAAGATGCAAGTTATAGTAAAATGAGTGTTGAAGATAAAAAGATTGCATTTGATAATCAATTAAAATTTATTGAACAAAGTAAAATAAGTTCATCTTCTAAAATGAAACTAGTAGAAAATTTATTTCAAAATGTAAAACAACCAGAATTTAATACACCTCAAGAATATTTAGAAGCTTATCCACCTGAAAGTAGGAAACAACAATTTAAACTTATGTATATTGGTGGGGTTGCTGGAAGTGGTCAAGTTATTCAAGTACCTATAAATAATCAAAAAAAAAAATTAATAATTAAAGATGGAAAAGATTCTGCTGAAAAAGTAAAAAATTCTATTTATAAAAATAAAGCTGTTGGTAAAGAAGTAACTTCAGAAGCTATAAATGCTATAGTAAATATGGGTTCAGAAAGTGAAAAAGATAAAAAAAATATAATAGGTTTTTTAAATGATAATGCTAATATGGAATCTACTTACGGAACACATCGTAATACTTTTACTAATAAATCAGGTGCTAGAGGAATTATGCAAATAGTACCTAGTAAATCTTTAGCAGAATTAAAAAGAAGAATAGATATTAATAATCCAACAATGGTAAAATATAATGAAAAATTAAAATCAAATTATAATATTGATTTAACAACAGCAACTGCAGAAGATTTAGAAATACCAATAGTTAATGTTGCAGTAGCTAGAGGATATTATATGATTTTTCCAGACCCTATTCCTACTGATAAAGTAGAACAAGCAGGTTATTGGTTAAAAAATTATAACACAGGAGATGGTAATGCTACTGTAGATATATATTTAAAAAAGAACGGATACGATAATTTAATTAAAAAATAAACTAAGGAAATATTTTAACTAATGAGAATACCATTTGGTCAACCAACAAGTTCAATTGTAGATTTATACAATGAATTAACTGAAGACGAAACTCAAAAGCCTCAAGAGATGCAAGAAGGAGTAGGTCCTCTTTATCAAGAAATACCACAAGTTAAGCCTAATGAAATACAACAAGCTAAAGATTCTATTGTAGGTAATATCCAAAAAGAAATTGAACAAACCATTACTCCTCCTACTGCTGTTAAAACTAAAAAAAGTTTAACAGAGTTAGCAGAAGATGAAGAATTTTCTACAAGAGCTGAAAGATTTTTAGAAGGTATTGAGAGTAATGAAAATATATTTGAATATCTTAGAGATGCAGAATATAGTTTAAGTGCTGCAGCTACTCGTTCTTTTCAAACAGGTAAATGGACTAAGGAACAAAAAGAAGACTATGTTTATTTACAAAATGAATTTATGAATGCAGACCTTAAAGGTTTTAAAGAACATTTTGGATTAGTAAAAGATTTAGCAGGTGATTTACTTTTAGACCCATTAAATATCCTAGCTGCTGTTTTTGCAATACCTACTGCAGGAGCTACAGTAGCTAGTCGTGCTGCATTAGGTGCTGCTGCTCAACAAAGTATAAAAGCTTTTACAAAGTCTAAATTAAAAAAAGCTATTACAAAAGAAACAACAAAAGATTTTGCTTTGTTAGGTGCTACTGAAGGTATGGCTTGGGAAGGACTACATAATTATTTTATGCAAGACATGAATGTAGATTTAGACTTAATAGATTCTATTGATTTATCTGAAGTAGCTACGTCTGGTTTATTAGGTGCTGGATTAGGAGCAGGTCTTGTGGAGCTGTCGGTGTAGGTATGGGTAGAAGATATTCTAGATTAGCAGAAAAAGAATTTAGATATGTCAATGAAGATGCTGTTAGTTTTGTAGGACCTCAACAAAGAAAAGTAGAATTAGAACAATGGGAAGTAGACCAAGCTGCTACAGATATTCAAGATTTAGATTCAAAGTTTATTGGACCTTTACCGGATAGTAATTTTTTAGAAAAAAAATCTTTTTCTCAAAGACTTAAAGAACGTGTAAAGAAAGGATTACCTAATGAAGAACGAAAAAGAAATCATCAATTAAATGTGTTAATGGCTAAAACAACAGGTAAAGCTACTACAGAATTTTTAGAATATGCTAAAGACTCTCCAGCATTACAAAACTTTTTAAGAAAAATAAGATATGATTATGATACAAAACTTATTACACAAGGCGAAAGAAGTGTAAAGAAAGCAGTTTTAAAAGATGGTGAAGAAAGTCAATGGTCTTTTGGAGAGTTTGTAGGTAGACAATTTGGTAAATATCATTTAGGATTAGCTAAATCTTTAAATACTTTATATAGAACTGGCTGGAACGCACGTATAATTAAAGAACAAAATGATACCTTATACTCTTTATTATCTGATAAAAACATAGGTGTTAAAAGAGGAGAAGGTAAAGTAAGTATAGAAACTCTTCTAGAA
>Ga0222717_10003397_pt1 | contig 11988 bp, 16 predicted proteins | sample C33_18DmetaG_FD_165053 | JGI IMG/M metagenome (GOLD analysis project Ga0222717, IMG submission 165053) | Estuarine water microbial communities from San Francisco Bay, California, United States - C33_18D | ecosystem: Environmental > Aquatic > Marine > Unclassified | place: USA: California...
GAGGTACTTTTGCAGTGCAAAATGCTCAGACAGCATCAACAGTTGCAAGCGGTGATCCAGCTACCGTTGTTAGAAATATCTGGTCAAGCTGTACCAAAGGTCTTTCTACTAATGCTAATACTACAGCTATTAGCTCTACAATGGCCGGCGCATGGATGACTACTATTACTACCACTCAAGCCGCTGCTGTCGTTGTTGGTACTGCTGACTTGGTATATGCTGCTGCTAACGCAGGTAATATGACAGAAACAATTACTTCAAGAACTATTGTTAGCTAATAAATCTTAGAAAAGGAGAATCAATCATGGGAATGATTAAAAAAGAAGTTAGTGGTGATGCCGTAACACTTAGAGGTTATACTCAATCTGTTAACGATGCAAAAGGTCGTACACCTATTGCTGGCGGAACTGCTTATCCTGGTGGAGGTCAAGGTAGATCTGCGGGTAAGCCTGGTCCATCACCTGTAAATCCCTATATCAAGGATTTTGCTGACTACCGTATTGAAGGTGAGATCACTAAACAAGGCGGAAATGGTAAGAATCTTTATATGGGTGGCGTATCTGGCGGTCCTAAAGGAGCTGCAACTCCAGTAGGTGTTGCTAAAATTGCCAAGGGTAAGAGTAAGTTTTAAGGATGGCTAAATCACTTTCCGGCGCTGAAACTAGAGCAGGAAAAGTCGAACCGATTGGGGACAATCGGTACGGCCTTCGTGAAGTATATGATGCCGAAGAGATGCAAAAGACTTTGTCCTACTATAAAGCAGGCGGTCAACTCACTGTTAAAGAAGTAAAGAATCCTCTTACTCAAACAGTAAAGACAGTTAAAGCAAATGCCAATCGTACCTGAAGTCTTTCAGACATCTAGATCGAAAACTATTAAACCTAAAAAACGTAAAACTAAAAAACGTAAAACTAAGACTAAAACTAAGAGTGCTCAGTATAAGAAATAATTCCACTATGTTTAGCAATCTTAACATTTTGTACTAAAGCTCTTAGCCAAGTTTTTTCATAAGGCGCACATATAAAAATGTGCGCCTTACACGTTTCTATGACTCTATTCATAATTTTTTTATTGTCTACGTCGCAAGATACAAATACTAAATCATCTTCTCCTAGATCTGAGTAATCATAATCACAACCATCACATGTTATAATTTCTATATGATTCTTAGCAGGTGATTTTACTACTAAATCTCTTCCTATAGCTGCTCTATTAGTATCAATTTCAATACCTATTTGTTGTATATGTTTATATTTTTTGTGTATATCAAACATAGAATACGGATATATTCCAGAACCTATTAGTACTAGTTTTTTACAGGCTTTAAACATACCTGTTTTCTTTTTGTCTAGTAGTGTTTTATATATCCACGCATTTGTTTCTGCTTTTCTATAAGCTAATAAAGCTCTATGCACTCCAATACTTTGTGTATTTGCCCAAGTTTTTATAGCTATATCAACATTATCGGTATCTATAGTATATTCTTTGTCTCTAAATATAAAAATAGATTTATTAGCTGTTATAGCTTCTTTTCTAGCAATAAGAAAATTAGCAATTCTTTCCTCTAACTCTTTCTTAGCTTCTTCTGTTATTAACTTGATAGTTAACATTTCTCCTTTTAGAACTACATCTTTCCATAACTCTTCTTGTTTTTTAATAGATTCAATATCCATTATGCATCTCCGATAAAAACTTTGCGGTATTAGATGCTCCCTCTAGATTAAACTCAAAAGGTTGAGGTTTGTAGCCTCCTAATACTTCGTCTAATACTATTTTTATACTATCAAACTCTGATAATGTTAATACTTTATAAAAATCATAAGGCTCAAATGTAAAAGCTCTTATAAATTGTTCCATCTTTTTACCGCTTTGTCTAGGTACTAATATAGAAGGAATCTGACCTTTCAGTATTTCTACAGTAGCATTATAACCTCCATAAGTTATATATGCTGCACAAGTTGTTAATTTTTTTCTGAGTTCAGGTACGTACTCAACTAAGTATATATTTTTATTTCTTCTACCACCCATACTATTATACTTATTAGCTATAGGCATAATAAATTTATGATCAGGGTAGTGGTGGGCTATTTCTGCAATTTTTTTAAATATTAATACTGCTTCATCTTTATTGAGTCCTGTACTTACATATATATTATTATCTTTTTGTTTATGTACAGGTTGTTCTTCATCGCATACATATCCTGTATATTGTACTAAATGTTCAATATCTTTTATAATTTGTACAGAATTAGCCTGTTTAGTTCTATCACTTATAAGAGGTAATAATTTTTTATCACCATGTACTAGTATATATTCTGCATAATACTTACAAACTATATTTTGTGTGTATAACACCCAGTCTTGTAATTGATTATTATGTGGTTCATCCCATGGAAAGTCTCTTACAGATATAACAATTTTTATACCTCGTTTTTTACATTCTTCTAAGTACCTAAAATATTCATGCGCAAATTGTTGTCTACAAAAAGGAAAGCCTTCACATACTAATACCTTTACTTTATGTTTTTCAATAGTTTCTATAAACTGTCGAATCCTAAAATTAATCATAGCTGGTTGTTGTATAAATTGAAAAACTTTATTAATATCAGGTAAAGTATAATCTCCTAAAAATGCTATATGAGGTACTGAATATTCTATAGGTGGTCTAAACAACTGATCCATAATTACTACATCAGTATACTCAGCAGTTTTCTCAGCGATAAACTTTATACGCTGAGAATGGCCTAGTCCTCTATAGTATTGTGTAAGAAAACCTACAGACATTAAAGATCCTTAGCTAAGGGAAATACCTCTGCTATAGCTTGTCCACATGCTTTAGCTAATTCCATATGTTCTTTTTGTGTACCATTAGCACTTCTTAATTCAATATAATGAATCCAAGAACGGAGAGTACCATTTACATACAGTCTGGATAAAGTTAAACCTTCTGGTAGTACTTTCCTAGCTTGTTCTTTTGCAATACCGTTTTCAATAGCCCATTCATACGCTTCTTCTGATTCTTGTATAACAGCTTGTTGTTTAATATTCCACTGGGTCTGTAGTTCAGCATCATCAGTTTCGATACTATTTTGACGGTTCTTATGATCTTGCAGTCTTGCTTCTGACAATACAAAAGTTTCACCCATATCTGCGGGATCAGCATATCGTTGACTAAATTCTTGGAAAGAGAAAGAACGATGTCGCAATAGCTGACGAGCAATATCTCGTGTGGTTTCAATTTCCATAGTAGCAGATACCATTTCAAGAGGAGACCAATGCTTATGTTTAATTAGATACTTAATTAATTTTTCAGCTGTTTCGCTATTCATCTGATTTGTAGGATTCGATACTCTTGCACAATAGGCTACAAAATCTTGTAGATTATCAATACCTATAAAGGTTTCGGGTACTGTCTGGGTGTAACCCATTAATTTAACTTTCACTTGGTTTTACTCCTGTTACTTCTTCTATCTCATCTTCTTGTACTAGTTCTACATCAGTTACATAATCATCTAATCCATGAGTACCTATTCCACCTTTTTTATACTTTTTAATAGTTTCTCTACTATAATTTATATCTTCTAAAGGAGGTTTACCATGTTTTAGATCATACACTTCAGGACTAATTTTTTTCTTAATTTTTTGAATATAACTTTTAGCTGATGAATTTTTAAAATCACTATCTTCTATCTGATCGACGTAATTTATTACCATTCGTGGCCGATGACTTACAGAGAAAGTCGCAACTTTTTGAGTCGGCTGTAGGGTTTGTACTTGTTTAGAATTATTTTGAAGTAAAAGCCACATTTCATTCCTAAACGTATATTCAAATGTAGATATTCCATCAGCTAATACAATACCTTGTTCATAAACTAATTCGCTAAATGATCTAACATCTATACCAAAATTAGGATTTTTTATTTGAGGATATATACCTGTAGGAATAGGAATCATCTTTCCTACAGCAAAAGACACAGGTTTTGTTATACAAGCTCTTAATACAAAGAAAGGATCTATAGTAGAGTTTTGATCGAAACCCCACTCACAACTATAAGTCTTCTCTAAGTATAAAGCTGTAGTACTTTTTTCTATATCAATCTCACAGATTCGATAGTCGATCAAGAGCTTCTTCTCCTTCTTTACCTGCTAGAATAGCCTCGGTACAATACTTTAGGTTGATTAGATTTTCATTTCTAATCAATCTTTCTTTACCTGCGTTTAGATTCTGGATGTATTTAGCACGACCTTTTAGTGGTAAAGCTGACAATAGATTATCTAAAGTTTTATACTCTTTAGCTAGTCCTTGTGCGCGTTTAGGTCCAATACCCTCAATACCTATAATATTATCACCTTTATCTCCTTCAATAATTCTAGACATCATAAACTGTGCAGGTGTAAGTTCTAGATCTTCTTGTAGACTCTCTAGTGTTACCTCTTTACGTCCGAATATATTGAATACTGATACGTCTTCTTTAATTAGTTGAAGTAAATCTTTATCTGACGATACAACCCAAGTATGATTGTAGTTCTGTGATAGATTCTGTGTAATCCATGCAAGAGTATCGTCAGCTTCGACACCTCGAAACTTTACTACCTCATCATGAATTTCATCTGGGAGAGAATTAAGTACTGCAAAGAACTCTTCAAAACGTTTTACTTCGTCAGGATCATCAGATTTTGTACGAGTACCTTTATAGTCTTCTAGCATTTCCATGCGATAATAACTTTTACCAAAGTCAAAACATACAATAGTACGTTTAGCTTCATAAGATTTTGCTAGTGATTCTATAGTACGAATAAAGTCATCTGCAAAAGATGCATGATTCGGTCTGCGAAGCCAACGATATGATAGATTATTTGCATCAATAATTAGTAGATTGTTGTGGTCTGAGTAGTCGGTTTCTTGCACATCTGCAAGATCATTCCATGATTTAGTCATATTTATCTCCTGTGTTTATAAATAAATATAACAAATATAAAAGAAGTTAGCAATAGCTATGTCACTTCTCTTCCCTATACTTAGGTAACTTATCAGCTTTCTTTACTGCTTTAATCCAGTCATCTAATCTAGATATTTTAAACTTGTGCCCAAAAGATGAAATCTCTACATAGTCATCAACTTCTGTATCATCGTCATATGCTGCAAAATCTTTAGATCTATCCCATCTAAATAGTAATAGAGGTTTCTTTTTCATTACTTCTGCTTCACGCACTGCTTGTTGCCAGAATCCAAATATATTAGTAGTCTTAGAAGTTAATAGATTATTCCATTGAATCTCTTTATAATGTTTACACTCAATACAATAGGGCCACCATGCAGTATCATGAGGTGTCCATATATCTCCTTTTAGATAATCTATGGCTCCAGATAATGGGACTCTTCTAAACTCTACATCAAACTCTTTACTTAATAAGTTAGCTATTTTTTGTTCATATGCTGAACCTTTAGCTTTACTTTTATTATACGCCATCTATTATGAGGCTCTCTTTCTTTTTAAATCTAAAGTTACACAATGAAATCCTCCAGCTAGGAGTCTATCATGCCGTAATTCTAAAGGTATTGTGTGGATACCAGCAGCATTTAGTTTTACTTGTAATTCTACTTGTTTTTTATCTACAATAGCAAGATTGGGATCTACACTAAGAAAGTTCATACCAATCCACTCACTAGCTCCCCAAGGTAATCCAGCTGGTGCTGTTGCTTCTCCTACACATTCATTTATCCAGATTTTATCCCAAGATTTAAACATTTCTGGTTCATTGTCTGCTGTTACTCTAGTTGCGTTATACACTACTAGTCCTTCTCTAACTGGTACTATAGTACTGTCTAAATGTGCATAAGAATATATACCTTCTGTAATATGTACTTTATACTTATCACCTAAAATACGTTGTAACCATTCTCCGCCGAGTCTGTTGCCTGTATTAGATACTTGATATAAAATATTTTCATTTGCTCTTACGCAGTTAGCTGCTTCAAATAAAATTTCTTTATTATTTAATGCTGGAACACCGTTAGTATCTTCTTTATAATTATCATCAAATAATAACGGTATAGGAGCTTTTAACCATGAATAGCCTTCATGAAAAAGATTAGTAAAAATATCTCTATATCCCCAGGTTTCAAATTGTCTATTCCATATAGGAGAAGGTGTCTCTATAATTTTATCATCTACAATGAGAGTGAGATCTCTGGGAGAATAGTAATGCCAGTTTTTACCATGCCATGTAGGTGATTCTATATTTGCTTGTGCATACTGTGTATTTGGTCTATGTACTTTTACGCCCAGTTCTTTTAGAGTATTACTAAGTACTTCTAAATCTTCATTTTGTTCGTCTATAATTTGTTGAGGATAATACCCTGCTACTGATTTAACATACTCTTCTTCAAATTCTGGATATTGACATTTTAAAGTACTAATATTAGGAATAGGTATGTTACAGTAATCAGCTGTACCTACTATAATTTCCTCTAAAGGATCCCAGTCATTATTACAAGTCATATGTCATTCTTCCATCCCAGATTCTTGAGAAACATAATCTGTTTCCATTACCGCCTCTATTATATTCTCTAAACCGTCCAGAATAGTCTATACCAAAATATACACAATAGGAAGGTACTAAATCAAGTTTTTGACAAAGTGCTAGTTGTTTATGATGGTATTTCTCAAATACGTAGTCAGCAGGAAATTTTTTCATCATAGCTGTACCTAAATAAGCACTAAGTAAATTAATATAATTATAGTTATATTCATTTATCACATATATTTGATCTTCAAAAGGTTCTTTTTGTAAACGTATACCAACTCTATGATTCTCTATAGGAAATACTTTAGACAGGGATGATACTACATATTCTATACAAGGATGAGATAAATCAAATGACATGTCTACTGCTAGGTTAAGATACGCTAAATCTAACATAACTGGTACTTTTAATCTATCACAATCACATAGTATTTTTTCAAGATTACTAGGTACTGCACCTGTATCTGCAAAAGGTACACTTAGTAATACTACATCGCCTTCTTTAATAGGTTCATCATCTAACCAAGCAAAGTTATCGCTATACCATAGTGACTTCATCATTTGATTATAGAAATACTCACCTTTTGCTATGCGTAGTCTATGATTATCTCTATATCTAATATAAAACTGAGCAAAAGATTCTGTAGTACCTTGGGTAAAACACATATGAGTATATTGCTCTACTCCATTAACTCTTGGAAAATGGCTAAACATCCATTGTTTATATGTTTGTAGAAACTCTTGTTTAATTATTTCTGCATTTTTTTCTGTATAATTATTATTAACAGTAAACATTCTTATAGTTTCATCTCTATAGGATGTTAGCTCTCTGTCATGTACACTGTAAGCCCCGCCAAAAGGTTTACTTTTATTATCTGGTAGATTTGTATATCTAATTGCCATTACTTAAAAAATCCTGATAGTTGTAAGGTATATTTATCTTGCATACCACAATTGCCTGATAGATGAGGAACATGTTCATTAAATATCCATCCTGTGTTCTTTTTCCAATTCCATTTTATCTCGTTCCCAAACTGAAGTATATGCCCATCTGCCCAATCTTCTACAAAGATATTAGCTCTAACAGGCTCTCCGTTAGGTTTAATTTGTCTTAATTTATAGAATCTATCTATGTGTAAAGGTATACAGTTTCCTGGTCTTTGTCTTATTACTGATACAGTGTGTATATCTATATTTGTTTGTTGACTTAAAATCTCATAATCTATTTCAGACTTAGATAAGAACTTTTGATATATGATGGTATTTTCGTCTGTATAGCTAGAAGGCATACCTCCATATGGTGCATGTAGTTCTTTTAATTGGTGAGTCATAATATCTTTTAGAGGATCTTTATAGTTAAACCATTCAATATTATATATAAAAGATAAATCATAGTCTATACTAGTTTCTTGTAATATCATGTTTCCCACGGTAACCACCCTTTATGCTTATGTCCAAAATTTAAATATGTATTAATTTTTTCTTTTTCTTCTTCTGTATTTAAACAAAACTCTTCATTAACAAACCATATAGTAATTTTATTTGCTAGTGCTAAATTTAACAACTTATCTCTTCTAACTATTTCATCAGGTAAAGAGTATATACTACTCATAACTATAACATCTATTTCTGATTCTAACAACTCTTCTAATATAGGCATCCAATGTAGATATTCATTTTCAACTTGCATCATATTATTAGGTATACTACGAGTTTTACAAAATGTACGTAAAGCATCTCTTTGTAAATTAAGAGGAATGTCTTTATCATAGTTTGTGTTATTACCCATGTATCCTACACAGGTATGATTTGTATGATCTATTACCTTATACTCTGTATCATTAGGTAATCTAAAGAATCCACCAGGGAGTCTGCCTCCAAATTCTTCTCCTTCTACTAAAACATGCCAATCTATAGCCATTCTAGTAATATCAGTTTTATTATTCACATTACCATGTAGTATTTCTTGATGAAATAAGTGTGCCTGTCCTACCTCTAAATTTACTGGATAAGCTACTGCTAAACATTCACGTTCAAACATTTTCTGATCCCACTTATTTTCTATCAGAGCTTTAGTAATTCTTCTAGAACTATTTGTAGTTACTACATACATAGAGTTAGTATCATATGCTTTTGTTAAAGGCATCCATATAGTGCCTTGTCCTCTACCATTTTTATAAAATATACCTTGATGAAATGGTAGTTTTCTACCTAATCTTTCTTGATTAGGTATTACTAAATTAAGAGTCGGGCGTCTCTTAATTAAATATCTTTTACCCTCTAGCAAAGGTGCTATGTAAGTTTCTGCAAAAGCATCAAACTCTTTAGAATACTCAGGAGCACTTAGTCTTTTTTGTACCATATCTGTTATAGGTATAAGTTCTCTGGTAGATACTTCATTATGTATATTTTCAAGACTGGTTACATAAGGATATAATTCTTGTATTATTTCTAACACCCATAAGGCCCAAGGATAGTAATCATGGTCATAGTTTAGTGTGTTATTATCAAAGTTTTTATATATATTATTCATTATTTGTTCCATGTATCTTTTTATAAAATTTGTTCTTAAATACCGCTTTATTAGTTAAATATAATTTGTAATTATGCTCACATATATCTTGTAACTGTAGCATATCTTTAATAAAATCTTCTATAGGTTTATCCATCAATCTTTTTATCTCTTTACAGACAGTGGCTGCTCTAAGTTTATCATTTTCTATTTCATCGTATGATTCATCTATGATGGGTGAAAAAGTTTTATATCCTAGACTTTGTATATAATTTAAACTTCTGTATTGTCCTAGATAGACAAAAGGTTTTTTATATAAAAAACTTCTATAACTTTTCTCACTAATAAAATGATACCCTCTTCTATCAAAATTACCTTCTGGTATTATGTTTAGTAGTGATTTATTGAATCCTGCCATAATATCTAAGTTATTAAATATCTTGTCATTATTATAGTTATGTGCAGAAACAAATCCTTTATCTAATAAATCATGTTTTTCTAAGAATTTAAGCAGTAATAGTCTTTCTGGACTTTCTCTGTAGTTTAGTAGTAAACATAAAAAACGTCTGTTTGCGTGTTCTTTTAAAAAATTGTATTCTACATCGTTATCATCTGAATCTAATGGTCCAAAGTTTTTCATAGTATCTTCTACTACATTAGTAAACATAAAATTAGGAGAATCAATATAGTGTAATGTTAAAAATAATATATTTTTATATCTTGGATTACCTTCTATCATTTTTATAAAGTTTATTAAATCATTATTCTTAGGATCCATTGTTTGTAAGGGTTCCTTAATAATAATTACTATTGTACCTTTGCCTTCAAAATATTGTCTTTGTACCATAAAAGGTAATAGTCCAATTATGTCTCTATTACCTGCTCCCCAATCAAACATAAAATTAATAAAAGTAAGATTATGTATTATAATAGGATATATCCAGTTTTTAATATTTCTGCGACCAAATATCATCCCAGAAGCATGATAATTAATTTCTGCATCACTAAATATAGATTCTAACATATAAAAAGTATCATCATCATTTGTTATGTTACCTCTTATACCTCTAAAAGGATCTATATTATCTATTAATACATTAATAGTTTTTAGTGATTTGGTCATATAAGTACTTTTCTAATTTATTTTTATTATTTAAGTATGTATCATAATTATAGTTACATATATCTTCTAACTGTTCCATATCTTTTTTAAATTCAGTAAAAGGTTTATTACTCAATCGTTTTATTTCTGTACATATAGCTATTAATCTACTAGAATGGCTATATATATTATCATAAGATTCATCTATTATAGGTGAAAAAGTTTTATATCCCATACTACGTATGTATTTTAAGTCATGTTGTCTATTAATAAGTATAAAAGGTTTTTTATAAAAAAAACTTCTTAAAGGTTTTTCGGTAACACACTGCGATTCTCTATGGGTAAAATTTCCCTCTGGTATTATATTAATATATGAATTATTAATAGTAGTAGCTATATCTAGATCATTAAATACAGAGTCATAACTTGTAAAAGAGTATCCACCTTTACCTATAGTATTAAAATCTTTTCCATAATTTTTAGCAGAAATAAACCCTTTATTTAATAGGTTATGTTTTTCTAAAAAACTTAGTAAATATTTTCTTTCAGGGTTCTCTGAATAGTGTTGCAAAAAACAACAAAAACGTCTTTTATCATACTTACCTACAAAATCACAACTATCATTATTTAACTCTATAGATCTATTATCTACACTAAAATTATGAAAATGTTGAGGACAAACATTAAAATGTTTAAAATTATGATTATTATCTTTATGAACAGATAAAAATACCACTCGTTTAGCTATATCGTTAGCTATTATAGATTTTTGTATTTTAACTATATCTCTATCTGGTAGATTCTCTCTTAGCATAAATAGTATTAGACCTTTACCTTGCAAAATTTTACTTGGAAGTAATTTAAGCAAGTATTTAATATCTGTTATGCCTTCTAAATAGGCTAATTCTAGAGGGTAAATCCAATTATCTATTTGATCTACTTGTGCTAAAGTTTTATATATTACTATATGATTAGGAAATAAATTTTCTATGTGTATTGATATAATATTAAATTTAATTTTTTTCCATTTTACATATTTATTAGTTAATCTACACTGCCTATGTTCAGAATCTGAATCTAGTATGATATTAATAGTTTCCATTAGATTGCATATTATACTTTGCTATGATATATTGTTTAAGAAAGTCACTTCTTACTATATCTTCTATTCCAAACTCAATAGCAGTAAATTCTTTTAGACATTTAAGTATTCTCATAAAATGTTGAATACCTTTTTTATCATTTTCTTTAGTAAGATCAGATTGTGTATAATCTCCAGAAAATATAATTTTACTATTTTTACCTATTCTTGTAATTATACTATCAAGTTCATGAAAATTCAAGTTCTGGCATTCATCCACAATCACTACAGCGTTATTTATAGTTATGCCCCTGATAAAAGATGTGCTCATAAACTTTATATTGTTTTGTTGTTTTAGTGCATCATAAGCATCTTTTATACCAAAAAGCTCCCCACAGACAGATCTGTAAGGAGCTTCATATAAAGATACTTTTTCTTGCTCATCACCCGGTAAGAATCCTATATCTCTTGTTGATACTACAGATCTAACTATAAATATATCATTATAATCTGATGAAGGATCTAATACTTCTTCTAGAGCTAAATATAGAGATAAAAATGTTTTACCTGTCCCTGCTATACCGTGAAGTAGTAAATGTTGATTTTCTCTATACGCTTCGTATGTTTTTCTTTGGTTGTCTGTAATAGGTGAGAATGTCAGTAGATCGTCTATTCTCACCTTTTTAAGTGGTTGTGTCTTGCCGTTATTTCCGTTATTATTTCCGTTACCCAAGTAGTGAGTCTCCTTTAATTAGTATCAGATTC
>Ga0222717_10003400_pt1 | contig 11981 bp, 8 predicted proteins | sample C33_18DmetaG_FD_165053 | JGI IMG/M metagenome (GOLD analysis project Ga0222717, IMG submission 165053) | Estuarine water microbial communities from San Francisco Bay, California, United States - C33_18D | ecosystem: Environmental > Aquatic > Marine > Unclassified | place: USA: California...
GTTTCTCGGCTACGAAAAGTATTTTCCGGCAGGATATTACGCGCAGGCAAAGAGCAATCCGTTCGCCGCTTTCGGTGATATGGCGGCCGCGAGACGGAACAATGCCGGAATGTCGTGGAAAGGAACAGCGCGCTATACGCTGGGCGCCTTTTTCGGCGGTGCGAGATATCGGGTGCATCGACGTGAGATGCCATTTCTGCGTTGTCCGGAGATCACGGGCACCCCATTGATTCAAGATATCGCGAAGGCCTACCGAGATCCTTTTGCGATTCAGCGTCTTGAATTGGAAGCCTCAAACCTCCCCGTTCTGCTTCGCTACGAGGACAAAAACTCCATGGCTCATTCGATCGAAGCCCGAGTTCCCTTTCTCGATTATCGATTGGTTGAATTGGCCGCGAACCTCCCGTGGGATCACAAATTGCATCACGGATGGGCGAAATATGTTCTCCGCAAAGCAGTCGACGATATCATCCCGGCCGAAAATTTATGGAGACGGGAGAAGTTTGGTTTTAATTCCCCTCATTCTGAGTGGATGCGACGTAAAAAGGAGAGTGCTCTGGTTGAGATGGGTGATTCAACAATTCTCCGGAGCCTTTGCGAAATGGATCATTTGCAGCGAGACTTTACTTCGCTTTCTCCGCGAACAGCCTGGCGTTTCTACAACGTCGCGCTTTGGGAGCGAGTGATGGGAGTTTCGCTCTCTTCGTAAAACATCATGAACCTTCTCACTGTTGTCGGAAACAGGCCGCAATTCATCAAGGCGGCTCCGGTGAGTCGTGCCATGATGGAGGCGGGAGTCTCGGAGGTCCTGCTTCACACTGGTCAGCATTACGACGAGAGAATGTCGGAAATTTTCTTTTCGGAACTCGATCTTCCCAAGCCGGAATTTCGTCTCGATATCGGTTCCGGTAGCCACGGGAAACAGACGGGTGAGATGTTGATGGCGATTGAGGACGTCCTGCAGGCGCACGATCAGGATGCCGTCCTCGTATATGGTGATACAAATTCTACTCTGGCCGGCGCGCTCGCAGCATCGAAATTGGGGGTTCCAGTGATCCACGTGGAGGCCGGGCTTCGATCCTACAACCGGGTCATGCCGGAAGAAATCAATCGCATCACGACCGATCATTTGTCGGAGCTGCTATTCTGCCCTACGGATGCCGCAGTTTCGAATCTGGCAAAAGAGGGAATCACTCATGGCGTGCACCAGACCGGAGACGTGATGCTGGATGCGGCACGATTCTTTGGAGAGATATCAGTAAATCACAGTGCCCTCCTCGAGGATCACAGGCTGGAACCGGATGGATTCGTTCTTGTCACATTACACCGGGCAGAAAATGCCGATTGTCCGGTTCGGCTCGGGGCGTTTGTCAGGAATCTGGAAAAACTGTCGGAGAAAGAGAAGGTCCTTTTCGCAGTCCACCCGCGAACGAAGAGTCGCCTCGCCGAGTTCGGGTTGGATAATCATCTGGAAGGAGTCATCACTGTCGAACCACTTTCCTTTTTCGATATGATCGAAGGGATTCGTGCGGCTCGTGTCGTGATCACCGACTCGGGAGGATTGCAGAAAGAAACCTACTTTCACCGGACTCCCTGTATCACAATTCGCTCAGAAACGGAGTGGATGGAAACCGTCGAGGCAGGTTGGAATCAATTGCTCGAACCGGAGAGTGCCGACTTTGTTGACCTTGTTGCGAGTGCAACCCAGGGACATTCTGATATTGCTGACTACGGAGAAGGCAAAGCAGCGGAAAGGATCGCGCGGATTGTGGCGGCGAGGTAAGGATGTTGGAAGATTGCAAATCAGATCAGGACGAGAAGCCCGTTGTTTGGCTGATCAATCACTACGGTGGTCGAAAAGGAACGGTCCGTTCCGAGAGGACGTGGCGAATCGCGGAGGGGCTCGCGAAAGGCGGCTTTCGCTGCATCTTGATTTCGGCATCTCATCACCACATTCGATCGGAAGAAATTGCCAACAATGAAGTCGAGACGCTCGTTTCAGAGCCGGATGGCTATGAGTTTTTTGCGGTTTCGACTCGAGCCTACGCGGGAAATGGCCTCGACCGCATGCGAAATATGCATGATTTCTATCGAGGCCTGAAGCGCATCTTTTTGGGAACTGTTTTGCCCACGCCAGATCTGGTGATTGCGTCTTCTCCACATCCGTTCGCCTTTCTCTTTGCGAATTGGGCCAGGAAAAGGGCAGGAATGGCCATCGTTTTGGAAGAGCGGGATATATGGCCGCGCAGTCTTGTCGAGCTGACTGGAACACCTGCTTGGCACCCGGTTGTCCTCCTCTTCGATTGGATGGCACGACGAGGATACCGTGGTTGTGATGCGATTGTTTCCCTCCTCCCCAACAGTGAAGCTTTTTTGCGTGAGCGTGGATTGCGAGGAGAATTTTTTTGTATTCCGAATGGAGTAGGTGAGTCCGAGGAGAATAGCGAAAACGAGACAATTCCCGAAGACGTGTGTGCATGGCTTGAGAGCGCGGATGCCGAGGGGAAATTGGCAGTTGTTTATGCAGGGGCGATGGGGCCACCAAATGCCTTGGAGCAACTGCTTGAATTGGCGAGCGTCGATGCAGGAGAAGAAAAACCCTATCGCATTCTCTGTTTCGGTGACGGTGTTTCGAGGCAGGAGTTGGCCTCAGCTGCGAAAGAAAAGGCAAGTGGTTTTCTCACGGTTCGAGGCCCGGTTTCCCGGTCCATCGCAAAGAGGGTTATTGAGCGGGCCGACCTTTGTTTTATCAGCCTACGTCCATCCCCGATTTTTGAATTGGGAGTCAGTCCGAACAAGTTGTTCGAATATATGGCTGCAGGGAAGCCCGTTGTGTTCTTGGTAAACAGTTCCAACAATCCTGTCGCTGAATCGGGTGGGGGAGTGTCGGTGGAACCTTACGCGGCGAAGGAACTTGATGTGGCACTTCGCCGTCTCGCTTACATGTCGGAGCAGGAACGAGCAGAAATGGGAGAGAAGGGGAAGGCCTACGTTGAGGAGAACCATCATTGGGATCAACTGGGTGAGAAGTACGTTTCGGTCGCCAGAACAGTAATCAAAGCTCATGGAGAGAGAATGAAGTCATGAAAAGAGCATTCGACATTCTGGCCTCTGCTTCCGGGCTGATTCTTCTCGGCCCTCTCTACCTCGTTCTCTGGATTTTGATTCGCCAGAAGCTTGGCTCGCCGGTGTTGTTTCGTCAGAAGCGACCGGGAAAAGATGGCGAGATTTTTGAACTGATAAAATTCCGCTCAATGTCGGATGCCTGCGATGAGGAGGGCAATCCACTTCCGGATGAAGAACGGTTGGGCAGCTTTGGGAAATTGCTTCGATCTATGAGCCTGGACGAAGCTCCCGAGCTTTGGAATGTGCTGCGAGGAGATATGAGCCTGGTCGGACCGCGTCCGCTCCTGATCGAATACCTGCCCCTCTACAACGAAACGCAAGTGCGTCGTCATGACATTCGACCGGGTCTGACTGGCTGGGCCCAGGTCAATGGACGCAACGCAACTTCCTGGGAAGAGCGTTTCGAAATGGACGTATGGTATGTCGACAACCGCAGTTTTTGGCTCGATTTGAAGATTATCTGGCTGACAATAGCTACCGTTCTGAAGAGAGATGGCGTTGAAGCGGAAGGTCACGTTACGATGCCGAAATTCGAGAGAACAAAGGAAAACTAAAAATCACGAATATGGGACGATTCGACAATTGGAAGGCGCCGGAAATTCGGCACAACGAGCTAACTGTTTACAATTGGCTCGTTCAATACCCGGACGGGCTTGAGCTCGGGCATGGTTCCGATATCGGAGCTTTTACCTACATCAATGCCCGACATGGAGTCGAGATCGGTGAATCAGCCCAGATCGGCTCGCATTGTTCGCTATACTCCGTTTCGACAATTGATGACAAGACTGGCAAGATTATCATCGGGGAGAATGCCCGCATCGGCAGCCACTCTACAGTGATGCCCGGTGTGACGATAGGCAAGGATGCGATCATTGGCGCTCACAGCTTTGTGAACTGTGATATCCCGGAGGGTGCTGTTGCGTATGGAATTCCTGCCAAGGTTCGGAAGTCCTGATTCGTTTCAATCAGTATGAGTTCATCTCAGGATCGCATTTTTTTGTCGCCGCCTCACGTCTCGGAGCGCGAGCGGGAGTTGTTGTTGGAAGCCTTTGATTCCAATTACATCGCCCCGGTTGGTCCTGCCCTCGATGCTTTCGAAGAGTCGTTCCGTGAACAGACCGGGTTTGCTCACTGTGTCGCAGTGACCAGCGGAACTGCGGCATTGCACCTCGCTCTGGTTCACCTGGGGATTCAGTCGGGCGATACGGTTATTGCGTCGACCCTGACTTTTATCGGTAGCGTTGGCCCCGCTTTTCATCTTGGTGCGAAGCTGATATTCGTGGATTCGTCCGAAGATACCTGGAACATGGATCCAGCCTTGCTCCGGCAAGCTTTGGAAGAGTGCAAATCGGAAGGAAGTCTCCCCAAAGTAATCCTTCCTACCGACATCTACGGGCAAAGCTGTGATCTCGACGTGATTCTCGAAATCGGTGAGGAGTATGGCATCCCGGTAGTCGTTGATTCAGCTGAATCGCTCGGCGCAACTTATCGAGGTCGCTCCGTTGGAAAGGGTGCTGCTGCAGCCGCCTTTTCCTTTAATGGGAATAAGATAATCACGACTTCCGGAGGTGGGATGCTTGCCAGTGATGATGAAAAGATTATCGACCATGCCCGGCACCTTTCGACTCAGGCACGCGAGCCGGTCTCTCATTTCGAGCATAGGGAAGTCGGTTTTAATTTTCGCCTCAGCAATCTCTGTGCGGCGGTAGGAAAGGCACAAATGGAAGCTCTTCCGAGCCGTGTGAAAAGAAAGCGTGAGATTTTCGCTTACTACCGTGATGCCCTTGCGGGCATCGATGGAATCGAAATGATGCCCGAGGCGGCTTTTGGGGAAAGCAATGCCTGGCTCTCCGTCATTACGATTGATCCGGAAACCTTTGGTTCATCGAATGAAGAGATTCGGATGCGGCTTGAAGAAGACAATATCGAGTCACGTCCCACGTGGAAGCCAATGCACTGCCAACCAGCCTTATCCGGGGCCATAGTCATTGGAGGAAGCATTTCTGAGCGCCTTTTCGAGACAGGGCTTTGCTTGCCATCCGGGACCGCTTTGAGAGATAGTGACCTCGACAGGATCTGCGAGATTATTTGCTCGATGGGACGATAGTTCCAGACGAAATTATTGTTATTGGATGCCTAACGTATCGAAAATTACCGACGCCCTTCGCGAGAACGTGCTATTCCGGCGCGCGATGGGATTCGCGTGGCACATCGCTGGGATCGCATTCTGTTGGTGGTGTTCCTTTGAAATTCTTGCTATCCGTTTCGAATATGAGCTCGATCCGGAATTCGACTGGGCTTACACGGAGTATCTCTGGCTAGCCATTCTGGTTTTCCTGTCCGTGATCATCGTCTTCCGTCTCTACCAGGGACTCTGGCGTTTCTTCACCTTTCGTGATTGTGTGGTCACAGGCGTGGCATTCCTTTCGGGGACCCTGGTTCTTGCGCTCGCGATTTTTTTATTCAATGGCAGAACCTTTGCCGGATTTCCGAGATCTGTCTTCCTCATAAATTTCATGCTAATTCTGGGGTGGGAAATAGCCGGACGTGGTTTTGTGAGGTTGCTTCGCGAGTGGAGGATTGAGCGTGCCTTTGGCGCGTCGCCAGATCAGAAACGGGTCGTTCTCGTAGGGAAACCGGAGGAGTGTGACGGGCTGATCCGTTCCCTGAATCGCCAGGCTGGGCAATTGGGTAAGATTGTTGCCATCGTTACGGAGGAGGCTAGGCATAAGGGCGGAAAGCTTCACGGGATTCGCATCTCGACGGACTTGGAATCGGTTGGGGAACTTGTCGCGAACCTTGGCGCAGAGGTTGTCCTCATTCTACCACCCTATACAGGGCCCAATCGCGTGCGCCGAATCGTTGACTCGGTGTCAGATCTGCAACTGAAATGCGAATTTCGCGTCGTGCCTTCGGTCGATGACATCACTGCCGGCAAAGTAGATGTAAGTCAGATTCGAAAAGTGGAAATTGAAGACCTCCTGAACCGGAAGTCTCACGACATAGACTTTGAACGGCTGCGCGAATTTATTTCGGGAAAACGTATTCTTATCACTGGCGCGGGAGGCAGCATTGGTTCTGAAATCTGTCGGCAGGTGCTGAAACTTGCACCCAAGTCGATGACTCTTTTCGAAGTGAGTGAGTTTTTGCTTTTCGAAATTGAACGAGAGCTTCAAGCCGAGATCGGGGAGACGAAAATCATTGCAGTTACCGGTGACGTGAAGAAAACCTACGATGTTCGTAAGGCGATCGATCGGGCTGGCGGAATCGACATCATTTTTCATGCGGCTGCCTACAAGCATGTCGACCTCATGGAGCGAAATCCGTTCTCCTGTTTTGAAAACAACGTTGTTGGAACAGCAACGCTCGCTCAAGTCGCCGAGGAAGCGGGCGTCGAACAGTTCGTCTTGATTTCGTCGGACAAAGCGGTTCGCCCAACCAGTCTTATGGGCGCAAGTAAGCGCCTTGCCGAGCGTGTCTTGATCGAGCGTTCACCGTGTGTCACGAAATACCAGGCAGTGCGCTTTGGTAATGTGTTAGGCAGTAGCGGGAGTGTGGTTCCAATTTTCAAAAAGCAAATTGCAAAGGGTGGCCCCGTCACGGTTTCGAGCAAGGAAGTGACGCGATTTTTCATGACCATTCCCGAGGCGGTGGAATTGGTGCTTGCCGCAAGCGCGATTGGAGAAGACCGACGGGTTCTCGTTCTGGAAATGGGCAAGCCGGTCAAGATTGATACCCTTGCCCGGAAAATGATTGAACTGTCGGGCTTTGTTCCCGACGTCGATATCCCAATCATCTATACGGGGCTCAAATCTGGAGAGAAGGAATATGAGGAACTTCTCACCGACGATGAGAATGTAACCCGTACCGAAGTTGACCGAATTTGGGTTGTGGCGAGAAAAAGCGAGGCGGAGAAGGGCTCTCTCGATATCGGGCATCTCCTCGAGCTGATTGATGAGCAAAAAGAGCAAGCGATTCGTGAATACGCCCATTCCCTGATTCCGGGAAGTCGCCTTATGGATGGGCGCAACGACTCGAGTTCCGGCAAGGTGGCGGCTTCCTGATGGACAACTCAATCGAGAAAAGTGGCATGCAAAAATGGCTCGCTGCAGAGAGATGGTTCGCAGCGGCTTTTGGAGCACTCTTTCTAGCCGTGTTCTTTGGGAACAAGCTGATCGCCGCTGGTCACGGACTTGCTGGAATTGGGGTCATCGCCGTACTGGTGCAAAGAGATTTTCGTTGGAAGTGGAACCGGTTTTCACGCAGCACCTGGTGCCTGCTCACTTTCGGGGTTTTTGCGCTTCTATCCATTGTTGCAAATCTCGATGCTGTTGAGAGTTTTGGGGCGCACGCTCGCAAGCTCCGATACGAACTGCTGGTATTCGTTCTTCTGGCGATTCCAGCCGCGACGAGGTTGCTATCTCAGAGCATTCGCCTGCGCGACATTTGCGCGGCCGTCTGGCTGGGCGGGCTTTTTCTTACGACGCTCTTTGGACTGGCTTCTTTTTTCTTTGGCGACCGACTCTCCTTTCTGACTGAAATCGGATACCAGGGGCGAGTGTCTGGGATTTATGGCCAGGTAATGACTTTTGCACACGCACTTCTTTTCTCTTCGGTTGCGCTCGCCGCATTGGTAATGAAGCCAACTCTACTGAGGCAGCTTACACGCATCCCTCACTGGGTATTCGTGGCCGCGACCATTCTTGCAGGAATTAGCCTCTATTTCACCTACACGCGGGGTGCGGTGCTTGCTGCGGCAGTTGCGTTGTTTGTTCTCGCCTTTCAGCACTCGCGTCGTGTCGTGATCGGGCTTGTTGTGGTGACGGTCTGTTTTGTCGCCTACGCTTACAACGATTATTACGGTGGCGGGAAGACACCGCGCTATTTCAATGTTCAGGACCCAGTGCGCATCAATCAGTGGACCACATCTGCTTTGGCCTTCGCCGAAAATCCAGTATTTGGGGTTGGTTTTGTGAATTTCGAGTCCCAGTCGGTGAAGCTGAAAGAGCGCTACGGTCTGAAGCCGGTAAAGAAAGTTGGGAAGAGGAAAGATCGAAAGTGGGTCTACTTCAAAGGCCACTCCCACAACAACTACCTTGAGGCCTTTGCCGCTACCGGAGTTTTCGGAGGGCTCGCCTTTCTGGGATTCTGCGGATTCTGGCTGTTCGAAGTATCTCGATCAAAATATACCCTTCTTCTCGTGCCGCCGCTTGTTGCCGTGCTGGTATCGGGCTGTTTCGAAAACACCTTTTTCGATTCCGAAGTTCTCAACGGAATCCTTCTCCTCTATGTCGTCTCCCAAGTCGTCCTTGCCCGGGAGAGGTCAAGCAGTCTGGAGGCGGGGATTACTCCGCCGCTTTCTCCGTCTTCTTCGGCGTAATCACCACGACGACTCGTGTGTCTTTGGTAAGAAATTCTTTCGCGAGAGCATTCACTTCATCCACGGTGATGTTTTTGTAATCGTCGACGAATGAGCGAGACCACTCGAGGCGCTCGGGAAACTCCTGTGATGCTTCAAGCACGCTGCCGAGCCAATAGCGGTTTGTCCGGCGCATTTCCTCGATCTGCGTAATCTGGGGTTTCTTGGCGCGCTCCAGTTCATCTTCCGTGATCTTGTCTCCTTCAGCGAGATCGTCACCGATTTGCGAGATCACCTGAGTGACCGACTCCGCTTGGTCGGGATCGATTGTGACGGATGCGAAAAGGTAACCGTAGTTAGTCCAGGTGCTGCTCGGGAGGTTGTGGGCGAACGGGCTGTAGGCGTCGCCAAGTTCCTCGCGGATCTTGATGCGAAGTCGATCGTCGAGAACCGAGGAAAGCATGCTGAGACGGCGTGTCTTTTTGATGTTAAAAATGTCTGTGGTCGGCCAATGAACCACGGCCATTCCTTTCGGAATCTCCGAATTGAACCCAAAGACCTTGCTAGTTGCAGCAGGGAAAGAAACCTGACGCTCTTCGGAGTAGTCAGGTTTTTCTTTGTCTCGCTCCGGTAGATTTCCAAAGGTGGATGCGAGCGCCTTGATGGCCGCTTCTTTCTTGAAATCTCCTACGATAGTGAGTTCGAGATAGCCTTTCTTGAGATCAGGTAGGACCCATTCCTTCGCTTGCTCAATCACAAGGGCTTCCAGCGCATCACGGGGAGGCCAGCCAAATCGCTCATCGCCGCCGTGTAAGAACTGCGCGACTTCATCCTGAGCGAATCCCCCCGGGGTGCGCTCAAGCTGTTGGTAGATGTAATCCAGTGAACGGCGAAACTCCGTCGCAGCTTCCTCGCGAAAACCCGGATTGGTGATGTAGGCACGCATCAGTTTGAGCTGTGCTTCGAGATCTTCCGGCGTGGTGTGTCCGCTTAGATTGAAAGCATCGTCATCGACCCCGAATCCGACAGAAACGGACTCGCCTGCAAAGATCTGTTTCAGCTCATCTTCACTGTGAGCTTCCAGCCCACCGCCTCCGAAAACGCTGTCGAGGAAGAAGGCGAGTCCGGGGGTTGGCTCGGTGATCTGACCGGCACCGATTCGAGCTTTGGTGTAGACGGTGTCGTCTTCGAAGTCAGTGATTTTCAAATTCACACGCACATTGTTTTCAAAGCGGAGCTGCGTCACTTCGAGATCTTCGATTTCGTTTTGCTCTGTGATAACTCCCGGCTTCGGAAGTTCGTCGTAAGCAAATGTGCCGATTTCTTTTTCTTCGGGAGGCGTGACTGCGACTGCAGTGCTGTCTTCAAACGCTTTTGTAATCGAGGCGATAGGGTCGTCGATCACCGCATTCCCTGAGACAAATACGAGAGTTTCATTCGCGGTGCCCCAGAGATCAGCAAGCGATTTTTTCGCCGTTTCAGCGGTGACACTCTCGAGTGCTTTCGTGACCCGAGGAAGGTCTTCGGCTGGATTGGTGAAAATACGACGAGTTCCAAGGCGGCGGGCGATTTGGTTCGCGAGGTCGCGGGATTTTCGCGTTCCAACTTGCTTGGCTGCTTCCTCGTAAAGGCGATTGATGAGAGCTTTCGTTTCAGTCAGTTCCGCATCGGTGAAGCCAAATTCCAAGGCACGACGAAGTTCCTGCTCAACCAGAGCGAGAGCCTCTTTCCACTGCTCTGGCTTGCAGTCCGCTTCGATAGATGCAGAAAGCGCAAAACCAAGATCGAAGAAGTCGTCCGCACCGGAGCTGCCTGCACTGATGGGAGAGTTCTCGTCTTTGGCGATACGCTCAAGCCGGCGATTGAGAATTCGGGTAGCGATCATGCGATTGAGATCCTCGAGACGCCGCTCGCTGTTATCGGCTGGATTGACGCGTGACTTGAGCGCTTCGATGGAAACGCTTGTTTCGCCAGCTTCTTTCTCGTGGTGGTAGTGCGCGCCGAAACCGCGACTGGAAACCAGTCCGAGTGGGGGACTAGGACGCTTTTCGCGAGCTGGCATATCATCGAAATGCTTTTTGATGAGCTTTTCCGTTGCCTCGACTTCGATATCGCCAACGACGATGACGGCCATTCGATTCGGGGTATACCAGTTCTCGTAGAATTCGACAAAGCGCTCGCGAGGAGCATTTTCGATGACTTCCTCCGTTCCGATAGGAAGGCGTCGGCTTACGAGGTTCTCCGGCAGCGCATACCCCAGTTGCTCCACGAAAGTGCGCCAGCTAACCGAGTCACGGGTCCGCTTTTCGCTGAGGATGATGCCGCGCTCGTCATCGATTTCATTCGGATCGAAAAGCATGCCATCGGCATAGTCACGTAGGAGCTTCATGGCTTTGTCCGACATCGCTTGCTCGGAATTGGGGAGCTCCAGCTTGTAGACAGTTTCGTTGAAAGAAGTGTGAGCATTCGTGTGATTGCCAAATCCCATTCCGAGGCGCTGGAAATATTCGACCATTTCTCCCGCAGGGAAGTTTGTCGTGCCGTTGAAAGCCATATGCTCGAGAAAGTGCGCGAGGCCCTGTTGGTTGTCGGCTTCCATTAGAGAGCCTGCATCGACGAAGAGGCGCATACTGACGCGATTCGGCGGCTCTGCGTTTGGAAGAATGGCGTAGCGAAGTCCGTTTTCGAGTACTCCCCAGGTGACATTCGAATCAGTCTTGATATCACTGTCTTCGTGGGGAAGTGGAATCGGAGCATTTTTGGTATCAGTCGCTGCATTTTGAGCGAAAGAAAAAGTCGCGGTGAGAAATGCGAGCGCGGAAACGATTGGCGCGAGAGGCAGGTAGGATGTTCGAATCATTGTGGATAAAGCGTAAAGATAAAGAGAATCTGTTCGCGAAATGCGGAGAATCAATCGGCCTGATTGTGGGTAACACAGTCGCGATATTTTACGCCGCTGCCGCCAAAAATGTCGAGGGCGCTTCCAATGGTAAGGTCGACCTTGCCACCGCTGAGGCGCTCGATGAGAAGAAGGTCGTCGAGCGAGGAGGCTCCGCCGGCATACGTAACGGGGATTCTTCCCCACTGACCTAGCATCTCGACAAGCTCTTCATCAATGCCTCCGCATTTGCCCTCGACATCAGCCGCGTGAATCAAAAATTCGTCGCATGAGCCAGCTAAGTCGGAAAGCACTTCATGTGTCACTTCAAGGTCCGTCGGTGTCTGCCAGCGATTCATTGCTACGATCCAGCGGTCGTCGCGGCGTCGGCAACTCAAGTCAACAACGAGCCTGTCCGCACCAACTTCGGCGACGAGTTGCTTCAGAACATCAGGCTGAAATTTTGCGTCAGATGAAAAAAGGCAGGACGTCGAAATGACATGAGACGCCCCTGCCTCCAGCCATTCTGCCGCGTTCTCCGGAGAGATTCCCCCACCAACTTGCAGTCCACCGGGCCAGGCTCCCAGTGCGGCGCGGGCTGCCTCATCATTTCCTCGA
>Ga0222717_10003401_pt1 | contig 11981 bp, 13 predicted proteins | sample C33_18DmetaG_FD_165053 | JGI IMG/M metagenome (GOLD analysis project Ga0222717, IMG submission 165053) | Estuarine water microbial communities from San Francisco Bay, California, United States - C33_18D | ecosystem: Environmental > Aquatic > Marine > Unclassified | place: USA: California...
GTTCCAGTGTATTCTGATACTATTGATGGTAACAACCAAACAACTGATTGCTCTGATAAAGATAAAACTGGTAATAATTACTGTATAATTAGAAAGGAAGGTGATAGTATTCCTGAAAATTCCCAATTATTATTATTGTTTAACTCTAGTGAAGAAGATTCTGATTTTTCTTTTAAAAACGAACAAGGACAAACTGTTAATTATAGTTTACCATATGATATCGGTGACGGTAAAAAAACACATATAACATCGGGATTTTCTGTCAAGGAACTAAGTAGTGGTATTGGGCTTTTAGTAAGATTAAGAAGAAATGATGATGCATTCGTAACTGATTTCACACAAACAGAATGTGATAAAATTAAATCAGAAATACAAGTTACATTTGATAAAGCAAATAAATTATCCCAAACAGGTTTAAGATTATGTTGGAATATAATTGATAGTATATTTAAAAACCAATCAGATCTTAAATATAAAGGCAATGATTCTTTAACAGTAGATGATGCTTTACAGTATGGAATTCTTATAATGTTAGATCTTAAAAAAGCAGGTGATTGGGGACTTGTTGATTATTGTAATAGAACAGATAGTGTATTATTAACATTGGATAGATTATGTGGTTTGTATGCTTTGATTAAAAATGTTTCTGTATTATTTAGTGGTTCATTTTATACAGGTTATAAAACATGGGTTTTGTATAATGGAAATACTAGTGTGAAAGTGAAAACTAAATTTGATATTATACAACAGATAGGTAAGAATATAAAAGATTTTAATATATCTAATACTGGTGATAAAACTAAATTGTTTTCTGAAATGGCAGAATATAGAAGTATAATGGATGAAAATTGTGATTCTGTTGAGAATTTTAAACCCAAAAGTAATAGTAAATTTAAAGGAGCATCTATGAAGTATGAATATCTTAAAAATTTGTTAGAGATATACGATGAAAATAATATAATTATTGACGAATCTATTTCTAGTTCTTCTTCATTACATGATTATATAGATAGTTTTATATCCGATATTGATGGTAAACTTTCAGCAAAATTTGGCGGTAGAGATGATAGTTTATATTCGACTAATAGCTTTATCAGACAGAGTTTAATAAAAAAAAAGGCTTATTTACTATCATTGGTAAATAGTATAGCAAATGACCAAAAATATAAAGGTCCTTTTAAATCAATTATAATTGATGGAAATGACGCGGACGAAAGTATATCAGATGATGTTAAATTTCAAATTCTATTGTTAGCAAAGAATATAATTATTAATACTGATGATATCTTTAATTTAGTAAGATTTATTAACTATTTTTATAAACCTTCAAATAGTCGAGATTGTAATCCCGATTATCATAATCTATTGTATAACTATCAAATGAGGGTCCTAGGAATTTTTTTATATCCCAAAAGTAGACAAACAATATTAGGTAAGAAATTTGTAAACAGAAGTAATATTGCTGATAAAAATCAAGAAATAACTAGAGCATTTGAAGAAAATATCCATAGATCTCGTAATGTAATTTTTGATAGTTTAAGAGATTTAGATCTTAATTTAGGTTGGTATGAGTCTCAAAATACTATTCCATTTTGGGAAATTTTTTCAAAACAAATTGATCTTGAAAATTCCTCCAATGAAAAAGACGAAGACGAAGAGGAAGATAAACGTAATCCTAAACCTGAGATTGTAAACGAATTTGAAGACAAAGTTTTTAAAATTGGACTTGTTAACCAATATTTGAATAGTATATCAGATAGAGAAAGAACTACTGTTTTAAATAACTTAGTAAGTTCTTTTAATTTATTACATGAAAATACTTATCCAGGTAAGGCAGTTGTATCGATAATAAAAATTAATAAATTTTTAAAAACAAAGGGCAATATACTTTCTAAAATAAAATCGATAGATTTAGTAGATGGAGAGATTAAAGAAACTATGGAAGAAATTGATATTCCAAATATTAGAGGAGATATTGAACTGTTAAAAGATAGACTTTATAATAAAAATTTAGAAAATGGTATTTTAAATACTATATTGTTTATAACACATTTTATTGAAGCATGTAAGAAATCATTGTTAGATAGTTATTCTGATATTGAACAAGTCCATAAATTTTTAGATAATATATCATTAATAACTGACGAAGAGTTTTTATTAAAAGATCTAGTTTTAGTGTTATTTAATGATGATATAACCGATGAATTACCAGATAATGGGGAATATTCACAAGAGCAATCTAATATTATTAACGAAGGTATTGATACTTTAAATAGTTGGATGGATGAAATAAATGAAGATTATGAGAGTGATAATTTTGAAATTTATATTGATACTAAATTCGAGGCATTTATAAAAAACTTTGAGGATTTAATGCATAGTATTCATTATTGGAGAGATACTGGACCTACAATGGGTAGATTCTGTAAAAAATTTCTTAAAAGCTTTATGGTAAAATATCCATTCATTGATCAAAAAACATACAACTCATCAGATGTAGATGATACTAAGAAAGATTTAGCAAAATCGTGTCAAAAATCTCTTTCAGAGGCTTACTCGTCTTACGCTATAAAAAGTCGATGCTCGCCGAGAAACGGAGTGAATGTAATGAAAAGTCTAGCTGTTTTATTAATATTGTTGAATAATGATAGAAATAGAGCAGGTCAGATAAAATCAAAAAAGGTATATGAAGGAATATTTTTTGCCAAAGATCCAGCAATAATGAGAAGAATAAATAATTTGGAGAATATACAACGTAATTATATAAATATACTACAAGACGTATATAACATGTCTCAAAATTTAGATAGTTTTGACAAAACCCTTATACCTCTAACTGGCTGGGATAAAACCTTAAACTATAAAAACTGTTCAAATATAGATAAATTATTTTCAACATCAGTTCAAGAAGAACCAGAGGTATCTGTTGATTTAGAAGATGAGATAACATCATTGTCAGACAGTCAAGTTATTGAAGAAGAATTATTAGATATTGATTCTAGAATAGGTGAAATTAATTCAACTAAACCTAAAATTCAGGCACATTTACAAGATTTAAAAGCTGATCAGCAATATGAAATAGCTACTACAAGTTCCGAATATAATTTATATACTCCAGATGACAGTGATGACAGTGATGAAAATTCAATCGATTTTTTGTATAAAATAGGTAGAAAGGGTATGCGTAATTTTATTAAGGACTATACATCTACAGATACATGTTCTAATAATCGTAAAAGCGACTGTGATAGTAATTCAGATTGCACTTGGATTAATTATGATTATGCTAATGGTAGAAAAAAAAATCACTGGCACTGAGTGTATGGAGACATCTAAATTCAGAAAATTACCACAAAGTAATGAAGAAGATTGTTGTTCACCTATAAGAGTATCTGGTTGTGCCGGAATGAACAATTGTATTGATGCAAATTCAGAAAAATATGAATCTGGATTTGATTACTCACAATTTGGTGGTAATTCAGGAATCGAGGAAATTATTATATTAGAATCTCAGTTAGAAGAGTTAGATGAAGAATTAGAGTTTTTAAATTATAAAAAGAATTCTATAATAGCAAATAATATATCAAATAAATCCTTAAGGGAAAGAATAGCTGGAGTCAAGACTTATCAACAAGTATCTAACGATAGAAAACTATATGATATAAATTGTGAAGATATTGATTTGGAAAATTGTGACAGAGATGATGACGAATTATTTAGATTTTGTAAAAAATCAGATGATAATAAACATTGCGATAGAGATAATAATACTTTACTTAGACTAGAATTTATAGAAACTGGTGATATAGATAACTTTGGAGAAGAAGAGCGTCTAAATTTAGAACAACTTCGTTTAATTAAATATTTAGTAATGAATATCAATTTATATGATAATTGTCTTTATGGTTCTAAAATTAATTCGTTAGCTCGAAACTCATCTAATAGTGATCTTATCACGACTATAAAAGATTACCTAAATACAAATATAGCATCGGAAACAGACGATATAAGTACAAATATTGACCTGGTAGATTATATTTTATCCACTATTAATAGTATTGAACAAGTTGGTGATAAATTGAAGGCATTTATTAGTGAAAATACACATAAAGATGAATCGGAAAGAATAGTCTTAAAAAAGGGTAGATATGCTCATGATGTAATCAAATTTCTTAGTGGTTTGTCTATTGAATTAATTGAAGATCCATTGATATCTAGATTTATAAAATTTACAATAAGTGATGGTTATACAAACACATGTTCATTAGATGAATTTAAAAAAGGTTCTAAAAATATATTCGATAGTGTAAATAATCTTGAGAACATTTCAGATTTTACAGATGAAGAAGTTACTTTTATGATAAATGTTATTAAATCAGTAAATAAAACTTTCAAAAACGGTAGATTTGAAAATGCTGATTTAAACGAATTTTTCATTACAAGAACAAGGGGTGATGAAGCAGAATTCAGAGCTGATTTAGAAAAACTGCGCTCTCAAAATAAAGAAGATTTTATAAGTGATGGTAATTTTGTAGGAAAATTGAATGAGTCATTAGATTTTGTTGATATTGACGGTAATATATTAGAAGATTCTCCAATATATGATGAACACATAAACAAATATTCGCAAATCATAGGTTTAGTAGATAAATTAAATTTTTATATGGAATATTACCCTGAAATAATGAAACAATTAAGAACACAGTCACATTTATTAGTAGATAGTAAATTATATTTTGAAGATATGATAATATTACCATACATGAATGCTGCGTATTTATTAATGCTTTACTATCCTGTAATTGAGTATATAGTAAATGATAAATATATTTAAAATTATAGATAATAAATTAATATAATTTAAAATTTATATGGGTAATAGATTTGGGAGACAGAATCAGAATTACCACCTGATAAATGAAGAAAAAAAAATCGATAAAAAGTATAAAATATTCTATATATCTGGTGGTCAGAAAAGTGCTATACCTGAAAATATGAGAAGTTTTATTAAAGGAGCTAATGTAAATAAAAACGGTTTTGTAGATAATTACATTAATAAATTCGTTGTTTGTAAGAATTACGATGTTTTACATTCGAAATTTTTGAATAAGATAAAACCAATATTTTATAATATATACGAGTTACATGATGAAAGTTGGATAGGTAAAACTAATAAAGAAATGTTGGTAAGACCTAAATCGGTAAATCCTGTTAATACGCATATTATTGATAAATACTATTCCAATATTTTAGTAGAAGATATGGGTTGGATAGAAAATTTAGATACTGTAAAAAAGAGACCTAATATTAAGATAATATTATAATATGAATTACTTAAAAATAATCAATTTATCTATATAATTGGTATGAATATAGATAAGGTGATAAATATACCCAGAAATGAAAGACTTATTTTTGAAAAAACAGATTCTAATTCAACATATGGCGAATTGACTAAAAAAGGAGCTAATCAATTAGTGAGTCAATTAAAAAACAGAAAACCTAAAAGTTTTTGTGATCTTGGAAGTGGAATAGGAGTTGTAATAAAGTATATGATTGATATGGTTCCAAGTTTAAAAATAATAGATGGTGTTGAACTATCAGAAGAACGATATAAGAATTCGTTGTATTTAATAGATAAAGTTAAAAGTAGTCAATCAATAAATTTATGGAATGACGATATAATGAATATTAATGTTAGCAATTACGATATGATTTATATAAGTAATCTATGCTTTAATCATGGATATAATCAAAAATTATCAGAAAAATTGGATAAAGAAGTTAAGAATGAAGCAATTATATTTGCTAGTCAAAATATATATTTTAAACGACATGTAATTAAGACATGTTTTCCCATTAATCAAAGTTGGGGTAAAAATACTCAAATGTTTAAATATGAAGTTATTGAATAATGATATTATATTAGACATTATGTTTTAATATATATACAATGGGTGGAGGAATATTGCCAGTAACTATTCATGAAAACAATGTATATTTCTTATTTTCGAGAGAATATATTAATGCTAGAAAAGATGGAGGTAAGTGGAGTGATTTTGGAGGAAGTAAAGAGAAAAATGAATCATATTATGATACAGCTGTAAGGGAAGGTTATGAAGAATCATCTGGATTTATAGGTTCCAAACAGGATATAAAAAACTTAATAAAAAATAAATTTATCAAAACAATTACATTACCTGATGGATGGAGAACATATATTGTTTTTATACCCTATGATAAAGACTTACCACTTAGATTTAGGGAAGATTTTTTAAAAATGGAATCTAATCATCCTGAAAAAATATGTAAAAATGGGATGTATGAAAAAGATATGCTAAAGTGGGTAAATTTTAATGACTTGGAGGATTTTAATAAAGATGTAAGAAGATGGTATAAAAAAGTTGTTAAGCTATTAATAAAATATGGATTATAGTTATAATGTATCGTTAATTTTATTTTCGGGTTTATAAATAATTATTGTAACATAGGATATAGATGCTACACGCGCATTGTGATGTAATTAATATTGGTAATGAGGTTTATTTTAAACCCAGGGAAAGTCATTCTATTAATTATAACTGTCTTGTCAATAGACAACATACGACATATGATTATCATATAGGACAAATATTCGATATTCGGAAATTTTTAGTAAATAATACTTATACAGGTGATCTACACTTGTATGCGGTATTTTATGATGAGGATAGAAGCACACCTGATTTATCAGGTCTAGTATCAGTATCCACAATAAATTTATTTGATAGGTATAAAACCAAAAATCATGGTATTAAAATGTTAGAATATAAATGTTATTCTAACTTCACATTTGACTGTCAACCTTTAATAAATAAAGACACGTATTTAATATATTTAGGTAACGCACATGACCAAAACTTTAGGGAAATTGCCTATGAAAATCCAGGATGTTTTAGTCAAAATGTATCTACTAGTGGAAGTGGATATTTTTCGATTAATATGATATCGAATCAGCCATTAAAAAATAAATATGCTTTATTATTAGGATTTAAAAAACGATTATTAGAAAATGAGGATAGTCATATTCCTGAAGCCGTCGCTGTTAGTATAGAAGATACTATTCCTCTAGCAAATGTAGATAATAGATTTAGTGAAAATGATTTAACAGATATGCCTACTGCTCCAGCATATGTATATGAACCTAGCGCGCCACCCATTCCTCCACAAAATATAACTATGTTATAATACAATTACTTGATAGAGTATCATTCGATTCATCATCTTGAACTAATTCAGTTTCAGATATTGATTCTTGAGATTTATAAAAATTATTTAACTTAACTGTCTTTCTTGCCTTAGGAACAGGTTTATTAACAATTATATTACATATTTTTTGGTATTTATCCAGATCAATTATACCCATGTTAACTTTACATTGACAACATGGACAATCTATGCCTTGTTTAGGTTTATAGTTGTCAATCTTAAATCTTAAATTTTCGTTTAACAAATCACACTGACATTTATTATCATCCATATTAATAGCCAAGGGTTTATTTATATTACTTTTGGAATTTTTAATTGAATTATTACCATATTTTTTAGATAGAAGTATCGGAAGCATTGAACGGTTTATTTTTCATTAAAGAAATTATGGGTTATCAAATTTTTTAAAATGAAGTCTTTAAATACAATTGATAAAAATTTGAAGCTTAAAATCATTTAAACATTTCTTGATATAAATTTATATAACCCATGAACCAATCAAGATTTCTAAGCAAAAAATCCGCTCTTCAACTGTTGAAAACAAAGTTATCTCTTCAAGATTCTAATGTATATTTTAATTTTAATAGTAATGATATGCCTGAATTAACACATATTTCAATTGATTTAGTCGATAGAATTGTAAGCGTTGCGAATTACAATATCCTTAATTATAATATCAGAGTTGTGGGTATTAGTATTAATACAGCTATTCATGCAACAATGTTTTATAGCGGAAATGTAGGAAGACAAGAGGTATTTATTACTCCAGCAGAATTGAATAAGTTTTGGTTTGATGCGGTTGATAAATATGAAGAACTGGCATCATATACTAATTCATCTAAATTTGATGTTATATCAGACCGAGATGCTAAAATTAAATCTTTACAAGGAAGGATTGAAGATCTAGTTTTGGAAAAGGAAGATCTTAATGATTATGCATCCGAGCTGGAAAAATCAAACAAACATCTCAAAAAGTCTCTGGAAGAGATGCGAGTTGATTGGGAAACTGATCAAGTAGAATTAAAAAAGTGTCTTAAGTGTTGTATCGTTCAAGATGAATATGTTTCTAAACTTAAGGCAAAGCTTCACCAAAAGGAAACGGAATTAGCAAATAGTAATATCGCATCTAATGTAGCTAATAATTGTATGGATTATAGTTATGAATATGAGACACTATCTAAAAAGTTTAACGCAATTGCTGATATTGTTAATGAAACTAATAATTGGTCAGAACACCGAATTAATATTGGTGAGAAAGGTATGAGTATTGATACTAATCAAAGTCACTGTTGTTCTCCTACTAAGTGTCTTACCCCAGGAAAAGAATACAGTTGTCATACACCAGAGACAGCATTCAATTTTGCCCGATCTTCAAAAAAATCAAAAATTACTGATTATTATAAACCTGTTGACGATACATGTAATGGTTGGAATTTTCAATCTAAATTTAGTCCTTCAAAAACTCAAGCGGATAATTCTTGTAAGGGTTGGAATTTTCAACCTATAGTAAGTCCATCTAAAAACCAAAATATTACATTCAAGATTACAGATAATGCTAATAACAAATATTGGAATCGTTCATATTAGCTATAATAGATATTTCTTTTAACCAAAAGCATTTAAAGATAACTTTAAATACCTTTTATATGTCTGATTATCAGTATGACCTGGCAACTTCAAAATCTGAAGCCCGAAAGGCTATATTCAGTTGTTTTGACGAAAATAAAAAATTGAATAATTCAATATTATTCCACAAAATTATTATTATAAGTGAAAATAATTCAAATATTCAATTAGCAAATGAATTACATACTTTTTTTAGAGAAAAAGAGTATAAAATTGTTAGCCTAGACGAGGAAGATGATTTTACCAAACATCTTGTATCTAAAGAAATTAAGAATATAGAACATGGTATGTCAGTTTATTTAATGAATGAACTTCCGGACTGTATTATAAAAAATGCATTTATTTTAGAGCTAAGTTATTAAAACGTTTTATTAATCTATAGAATCTATTATTCTACATTAATAGTGATATTCTTACTACTTTTTTCTATCTCTCTAGATTTTCTATACTTGAATACGGTATAGCAGTCTATAAGTTTTACTACTCCATATATTACATGAAAGATTGTACATATTGATGTTATAATAGTTTGAAATATAAGAACACCATTGGAAAAAGTTATTAATTCTGTTTCAGTTGTATTTGGACATGTCAGGTAATATAATTCTAAGTATCCCCATATAGTGAGAGCAACATTTAAGATATATGTTATAATGTATATCTTTATTGCCCATCTAAAATTATTATATATACAATTAAAGTTCATTATAATGATGAATAGATATACTAATGAAGATGATAATAAATATACATGAATATTACTATATCCACATGAATGATCTATTGATGTTTTATTATTTAAAATTCTAAATACTTCAGAATAAAAGTATACTGTTATGGCAACAGCTATTAATAATATAGTATGTTTAATACAATTAAATTGTTCATTACAGGAATTCATTATACACTTGATAAAAAATTTTTAGGGGAATCAATATCAAATTTCATATAAATTATTGATGTTTCTTCATAATATGGAAATCTCGTTGTTTTTCACTGGTAAATGAATCTTTTCCACAGTGTGGACATATAGCCCTACTTCGAGATTTTGCTCTTTTTTTAGTCTGTTCTATCTTATCTAGTCTTTTCTTTTCTTTTATTTTATCAGACCGTTTTTTTGATTTTTCAACATTATAATCGTCTAACATTGTTCTATATAATCTGGCAAATTTATGTTCTGAAGATAAAGCTCTTCCAATATAGTTTCTCCATTCATATATAAAGTCGTCGAAACAGTCCATAGTTCCTTTAATTTCACTTGAGCCGAATTGTTTCATTATACCAACAGACTCAGCTCGACAGAATGGGCAACTAAATCCATTATTACATACGTGTTTAGCTAGACAACATTCGCACATTCCATGACCACATCTAAGTAATGACATTTTAGGATAACTTTTATGATTAGGCTGTGGAATTCTTTTAGAAAAATAAGCTTTTTCACAACAAATATCGCAATTATTCACACCTATTTTGACATTGCAGAACAACTTAGTTTTTTTAGACATCGTCAGTATTGGTATAGTAAAATAAGTATGAGATTTATCAAATTTATTTTACTATATTTAGTAGGATGCTTTTTCACCATAGTTATTTTCGATAATCCAATCATTTATATTAACCTGGGTATCTCCCTCTTGTATGTATATAATGCCTAAATATCTACCATATTTACCTTTTTTGTCTTTTATAGTTTTAAGTAATATATCCTTACCTAATACCTTTTCTCTAACCGCATCTCTAGATTTTTTACCTTCAACTTTCTCGACGCCTCTTACTTCTGGGGTATCAATACCAAATAGTCTAACTTTTTGCTTAGAAAGATGAACACCAAATCCACAATCTATTGTACATGTCATAGTATCGCCATCGTAAATACTATCTACTGTTGCTTTATAAACATAGTTCTCCATATAAATAATACACTTTTAATAATTAATTTAAAATTTGATTAATTTACGTATTTTTTGTATATTAGTGATACTAATATGAATATGCTTGCTTGTAAATTACCTAATTCGATATGGCGTTTAATATTTCAATTTGATGATACATATCATTCTATATATAAATTATTAATGAAAGAATTTTATCTTAAGACGAGTTTTTGGAGAATTAAATGGCTGAATAATGGAATGGATTATGGTAGAGGTCCTTGTTATGAGACTATAAAATATGATTCGTATAGACATCAAGTATTAAGTTTAACCGAATACTGGAATATGACTTCTTTACCTATACAAAGGAATAACTGCACAGATGCATTTATTACTGATGAAAATTATGGAGGTCATAAGAAAGTATTAGATAGATTAGAGATTTTAAAAAAATATACTCCTACTAAAAATAATGATGACATAAAAACTAGTTGTTATAGACTTCAAAAAATACTTAGATCATAAATCATTATCTAAAACTTTTTTTAATGCCATCTCAATAGGAGTTGTTGGTTCCCAATCAACCCATTTAGTATCAACATCATTAATTTCACAGCAGGTTTTACATTTACATTCACTTTTTGTGAATTTATTTATTATTTTATCATCTAAAAAATTGATTTCATTTACTTGTTCGTCTATATCTTCATCTTCACTATATTCATTAGTTTCTTCATTAATAAATGATTTCCATTTCTGCATTTTATCATTTACGTCATTTCTATTTAAAAACTGAAATGTCTGGTATTTAAGACATAATTTTATATCATTAGGAGTGATACCATTTCTTCCAGAATGACTTACATATTCACTAGCAGTAATAAGAGCACATTCAGTAAAACTTAAAACTAGAGACTGTATAAATAAAACCATATCGGGGTCAGGCCCATTATCTGGCTGGACAAGGTTATTAAAGCCTGATTTCATAAAGCTAAAATCTGTATTTCTATCCATATATAATGATTATTTGATATCTTTTTAAGTTTAAATTTGATTTACAACTTATATAATATCCGGATATGAAATAATCATTATATAATGATAGATAATATAATCAATCATGAAAAAGGCATATTTAATAATATTATTACATATATTTTAGGAGATACAAACTGTGTATGTCCATTTATTAGTAAAAAAAATAAAGGATATCGTTTACTATTTCTAAAT
>Ga0222717_10003407_pt1 | contig 11965 bp, 9 predicted proteins | sample C33_18DmetaG_FD_165053 | JGI IMG/M metagenome (GOLD analysis project Ga0222717, IMG submission 165053) | Estuarine water microbial communities from San Francisco Bay, California, United States - C33_18D | ecosystem: Environmental > Aquatic > Marine > Unclassified | place: USA: California...
TGCGACTGGGTGAAATCAAAATTATCAAAAGGCAAGGTGTATGTTATGTCAGCAACTTTTACATTGCCTGTAGACGATACCCCTGATGCCAATTGAAGAGCAAAAGTATTATCTGAGGCAGATATTGAATACGAATAGACTTCTCCAGGAGCAAGTTCACTTTTAGAATCAACTTTTGTTGCTCCACTATTGTGGGCCAAAATATAAAACGTTAAATCATCATCGTCAGAAACTGTGACGTTTCCAGAGTTTAAAATTTGAGATGTTGAGCCATGTGTTAAAACTACAGTAACAGCTTTAGCCAAATTTTTTGTCATAGGTTCTGATAGAACAATCTTAAAAACGGGAGCTAAAGAATGCAATACAAAATCATTCCCATTTTGCGTTCCATAGCTTTCATTTGCCAAAGAAAATGAAGATACTTTTAATACAGCAATATCATTTTTCTCTGATGTTCCGCCTATATTGACAACATTTTGAGCTGTTATTTTTTGGGTATCTGAAATTATGCCACTGTCTAACTTACTAATCAGTGTTACTGAGTCAGATTTTATGGTTGCTTCCGTTACACCATTTAAACTTGAAGCAGATGCAACCAAACCATTAATAAATGTCCCAGGCAAATCTGCTCCACTGGTAACACTTCGGACACTCACTGCTGTGTAACTTGCTATGATATGTGTTGTGACAGGTGCTATTTGTAAAAAGGACTGCAAATCCCCAGATGCACTTTGCTTTAAGGCATTTGCGACAACTTTATCAGCTGTTTCATACCTTGTTGCAAAAGCACCTCCTGCATTTGCTATCATACTCGATAAATAAGCTCCGGAATCAGAAATGCTTGTCATTATTGTACTATTATTGGCTTCAGTCATTTTTTTAGAAAAGAAATCAAAGTTAGCTGCTTGAGCCCTTATTTGGCTACTGTCCACCGATATTCCTGCCACTGTTGCCATGGTCATTTGAGTCACCGCCATTTGAAAATAAGAATCCTTGATCAATGTCTTTTGATTTGAACCCGTAACCGATATTTCACCTCCTTCAATATTGATTAAATCAATGTTATTGATATCACCATCAAATATTGTCGTTAATATGCTAGACATCGTATCTGTTCCTCCTGTACTTCTTGCATTCAATAATTTATTTGTAATAAAAGTTGTTAATACATTGATTTGTCTTTTTGTTTTGGTTTTTGATCTGAGTGGTTTAGACAAGCTTCCTGTTGTCGAGTTTGTCGTAACTAAGGTAGATAATAACTCTAATTTTTCATATCCATATGCTCTATAAATAACAACTCGATATTCTACATTATCTTTAAGACCTTTCACTAAATAGGTATGATCTTCTCCATTCACACCTAGCGTTATCGACCCTTTCCTGAATGCTTCATCATTCTCAACAGCCCATACTTCGATATCAGTAAGACTAGAACCAACTAAAGTTGCATCTATAGAACCCGCTATTGACCTTGTGTTTTCAACATTGCTTCCTCCTCCACTACAGGCCAATGCAGACAATATCAACACAGATAAAAGAATAAAATACAAATATTTATTCAAAATTCACCTCTAATATCATTGATCCATGGTTTATACATAAACCCACGAAAAATCAATAGTTTTAAGTAAATAAAGGATACCTAAAACCTTGTATTTATTCATCTTTTTTTGATATTTTAATTTCTTTCCACAATTCTGATAAATTGTACTTTTCTCTTGTATCTGGCAAAAAAAGGTGAATCATATATATCCCATAATCTAAAACCACCCATTCTTTATTATTTAATCCATCTGCATTCAAAAGACTTGCATTGAGCTCTTTTGCAAATTGCATCGCAGACTCACTCAAATGTGACATATGCCTTGAGTTATTGACTGTAGCAGTGATCACATAATCACACAGGTCTGAGATTTCTGAAATATTTTGAGTCACAACATCTTCTGCTTTATTCTCTGACAACCAGTCAGTCCATTTTTCAATTTCTTTTTCTACCGATTTATCTTTCATGCCCTCTTAATTCCTGCTTCATACCTAAAATAATATTTTTTCTATCTGGATACTCAATCAATAATTGATTAAATATTTCATCAGACCTCTCAGAATAACCCAACTGAAAATTTACTTGTGCACGAAAGCACTCATTAATGAATAGCAATTTTCCATATTTACTAGCTTGTTCAAGCTTATCAAGTGTATATTTTGATGGTTCGGCTCCCAAATAGCCTTTAAATTTATCATACAAATAAGGTGAGCTCTTCAATTTAAAATACACGTTATATCCCTGTGCAAAATACAAAACTGAACTTTTGGGGTTCAGATCCTTCCCTTTTTCAAGAATGTCCATCCCTTTAACAAACCATTCAAATTGTTTGTTGTTTTCATACCTCATCTCTGCTGAAATATTTATCGCAATGTTAAATGCTAAATACTCCCAGACCTTTGGAGCATAAGGGTTCAAAAAACTTATTCGTTTAGCTAGAGTATTAATTTTTTTATAATCGTAATTATGTTGATGCTTCTGAATCTCCATCCACCACAAGCCCATGAGCATGCCCTTCAGAGGACCTGTAGATGATATAGGATAATCTGACAACCAATTTGTAGGTCTCATATCCAATTTAGTTTCACGGTGAGATACAATACAATAAGAAATGGCTATTTGAAGCAAAATCAATGTTGCTATTTTAAACAATAACCTAAACCTCTCTCTTAATCATAAAAGGTATGAGAAAGAGTATCGCAAAACCCATCATCACATAACTTTGAATTGATTTATACACAAAGGGTGTATTTACATAAAAACCTTCTTTCATTAATGAAAAACCTGAATTAAAATAATTGACAGCAATATTTTTTTCAACAACTGCAATATATGATGCCCATTGCATCATTAATTTTTCCCACCATAGAGGCTGGAAGTTTTTAACATCGTTATCGTAATTATCAACTCTGTTTATAAATTCATCAATTATCTCAACACCCATAGCCTGAACTAAATATTGAAACGAAAAAATTCCAATAAGACAAAACAAAACAACTTCTAAAGAGAATTTCCTACCCAGCAACAGAGTCAACATTATCAATAATCCGAGTTGAAATAAAATATGCGACAATGCATTAACATACGCCAAGCTAAAAGCTTTGTTTTTTTTTATCACATAAACTTTGTTAATGTGAATTTTATGCGTAACGCCTTCCACCTTTACTTTTCTATTAATCCGAATAAATTTATTATTTACCCCCAATCTAGTGATGCGTTTTGCTTTAATCACAACTTCTTTAGAAAAAACATTATCTGCACCAATATACAATTTTGTTTTCAATACACTGAATGGTGATATTTTGTTTCCGCCATGCGTAAAAAAACTTTTTACAACTACTTCCTCATAGCTTTTCAAATCTTGTTTGAAAGACAAATCATAATGACCACCAGAAACTTTTTTTTCTACAGGTAACTCAACCATTTGATTTAAATTATGTGCATTTAATTCACTTATATTTAAAAATAATGTACCACTAGCCGTTATCAATAACACTATCATTATTGTAACCCCATACAATCCAAAACCGAATAAGGCAGAAAAATAGTCTTTTAAATAACTAACCGGCATTGATCTAAATTTGATCAACCACTTAGTCTCATCTTCTTCGTTACAATGTTGAATTATAAACATAACGATATGTGCCATAACCAAATAGCATACTATTTCAGAACAATACAGAACTGATTCACATATTGTATTTTCTTTATTTGAAAAGTTAATATAAATAAAACAGAATATGACAATCAAATGAGGCCAACATTTTGCTTGAGAAGAGATCTTCCTCCAGTAGAGAATAGATAATGTCAGGAATTGGCTATCCATTTTTTAATTGAACTTATAAAAAAATTTTCCAATCCTTTGTTCGACCTTACAAATTCATAATCAATTCTTTCATTTTTCAGTAAGGACTCAAATAAATCTCTTTTCTCACTAGCTATTTGATACATATTATTTTTACTTTCTTTAAGCAGGTCTTGGACGCTCCCATTCACTACTAAGTTCCCTTCATAAAATACGACAATATTATCGCATACTGCTTCTATATCCGCAAGTTGATGTGAACACAATAATATTGTTTTCCCTTCCTCTTTAAGAGATAGCATGATACTTTTCATGTCAGATACACCCATAGGATCAAAACCACTTGTAGGTTCATCTAAAATAATAAATTTAGGATCGTGGACTAGGGCTTGAGCTAATGCTGTTCTTCTGGCCATACCTTTTGAGCATTGAGATATTTTACGGTCATCTCTCCCTTCTAAACCCACCATTTTTAAGAGATCCTCAACCCTACTCAAGCCATGGTTTTTATTTGTATAAAGTTTTGCAGCAAACTCTACTGTTTCTCTGATGCTTAAAAAATCGTAGAGATAACTTTCTTCAGGTAAAAACCCAATTTGCTGTTTTGAATTTTTATCAACTTTGTTTTTCCCAAATACTTTAATTTTTCCTTCAGTTGGTTTTAACAAACCTAAAATCAATTTAATCAAAGTCGTTTTTCCAGCACCATTCGGTCCAATCAAACCACAAATACTGCCAGGCTCTATATTAAAAGATACTTTTTTTAATGCATGCACGTAGCCCGACCATGTTTTATAACTTTTTGAGCAGTTATCAATCTCTATGATACTATCCAACTTATAGTTCTTTTTTTAGTTTCAGACTGCTTATTTCTTCTGCAACTAAACCAATCATGAATATCGTTATTGAAGTTGTAAAAAAAACAGCTGACCATACAGAATATCTTTGCGACTCTATTAATACATATATATAATTAAATAATGCAGTTGAAAAAAACAATAGAGCCATTGGAATAAACACTCTCATCGGTGAAAATAACGTAGCAACCTTTAATATTATTAATAAAAACCTTATCCCGTCTTGAATGATTTTAATTTTACTGTTACCCTCTCTTCTCTGCACATCGATAGCTTGAAAACCAACTGAATATCCCAGCTTAATCATTCCCAAAGTCATTGTTGTAGGACAAGAAAATCTATTCGGAAACAAATGAATTAATTCCATAACCTTTTCTCTATGAAAACATCGCAACCCACTTGTTAGGTCATCAATTTTTTGTGTTGCCATATAAGAAGCCAAATAGCTATAACATTTATTTGCTAGATTTCTATGCAATTCACCAGATGAACCATTAAAGTTTCGTGCACCTACCATTAAGTGATAATCATTCATTTTTTCTACCAGAGCAATGGCATCATCTACCTTATGTTGGCCATCTCCATCCATGATTAAAACATATTCGGCATTTGCAGCTCGAATGCCAGATTTAACAGAAGCTCCATTCCCTAAATTGATAGGATGTTTAATGATACGAACAAAATCTTCTTGCACATCAAAGGCTAAACCATCAGTTGACCCATCATCAATAATAATGATCTCAATATTTTTATTCCACTCAATTAAGCTTTTAAAAATTCCTGGAAAAACCTTATCAAAAACACCATTTTCATTGTACACAGGAATGACAACACTCAGAATAGGTTTATCCATCTATCGTAAACTTATTTTTTATTAACAAAGCTCAATTGTTTCCAGTCTTCTTCTTCTTCTTCTTCTAATTCTTTGCTTTTTTTGATTAAAAATCCAGAGGCTACCATCAATCCGCTAAATATCCAAAATGGTTCTGCAGTACGAATTGTCGAAAAACTACTCACACCAATCGCGTGGACCAGCATACCACTGAAAGCCCCTAAATATCCGATGCAATATGATTTTAAAAAATCATCTTTTGCCATACGAATATTTTCTAAACCAACTCGACCTAATCTATTTAATATCATGATAAAAGATATCAATCCAACAAGACCTGTTTCAACAAATTTTTTAATATAACTTCCGTCAATACTAAGCCCTACGGACCCTACCCCTCGTCCTATAATTGGATAACTATTCCAAGTTCCCCAAACAAAAACACCCCAACCAGAAACCCTAGCTTTCCAAGAACTTGGGCCTTCACTACTATCACCAAAAATATCGAGAATACTTGAGTACCGTTCAACGAAACTCTCATCTACAAAGCTTGCAATTGGAAAAAATAGTGGGGCTAAAACTGAAAGAACAATCAATACAATAAAAAACCTCAAATCAATAAACAAGGAAGTGACAACCAGGCCGATTAGTAAACTTGCAAAACTTGTACGCGAATATGTATACAATAAAGGCACAGCCACAGCTACTAAAAAAGCCAACATGATTAATTTATTGAAATAATTCTTAACTGAAAAAAGAATGGCAAAACCCAACATGATATTCATCATGTAATACCCCCCTAAAATATTAGGAGTCTCTCCTTCAGGACCGCTGGCACGTGCAAAAGATATCCCTGTCTCTTCTATTCGTGCAGCACGACCAGCATATGCAATATAAGCTACAAAAGCACACGTAACAAAAGCTGCCATTAAAATCAAAATAATATCCTCTTTACTTTTAACGCTATTATACACAAACCAAAACATCAAAAAATACTCTATGTATTTACCACAAAATGCATAAGCAAGCATATCACCATAAACGGTTCTCATAAAAATCCCTTTGGCGGTTGCTATTGCTACAATAAACATGTACAATTTTATTGATTTATTAACTTCACTAACTTTTAAGGATTCCTGTCTAGCCACTCTCTGAAACCACCAGATAATTAATAGAGGAGGAAAAAGGTAATCTTCATACCTAACATTATTTGAACCAACAGAGTCAGGTGAAATTCCTATTGCTACAACCATGATGATCGTACCGTAGGTAATATTTTTAAAGATTAAAATAACATAGATAAGAGAAACTAAAGAATAAACATATATATGCAAATCTTCATTTAACTTAAATCGCACCAGTACTAATGCGGCAGCTAAAAAAGCTATTCCAAGTATTTCTAAAGCAACATTTCTTCGAGGGGCATTCTCCCCTCCAAAATCAAACGGGCTTTTTCTTACGACCTCGGTTACCGCCATAATAATACGAGTATCCCTCAAAGTAGTAATAATACTCTTCGCCCTCGAGAGTAACTTTATTTAGAATAACACCGATGTTGTTACCACCGACATTTTCAATTAGATGTTTCCCAGCTAAAGCTTCTTTTTTTGTCACTTTACCAGCATCCATAACTGTGACGACAGCATTAACTTTAGTTGCTAATACACCTGCATCAATCATTGCCAATGGAGGTGTATCAATAAGTATTACGCCTATATAGGTTTTGAGGTGATTAAGTAAACGCTCCATATTATCCCCTTTTAATAAACCGACAGGGTTACTTGGGATTGGGCCAGAAGGAATAACAAATAATCCTTCAATATCAGTGTGATGTACTATTTTTGCAATTTTTGCTTCATCAGTATCTTCTACATCATCTGAAAATGAATCTTCTAAATAATTTGCTAATCCAATAGAATTGTCAATTCCAAAAAATCTATGTAAACTTGGCTTCCTAAGATCCGAATCAATCAACACAACTTTTTCACCACCTCTACAAAGGGCAACAGAAAGATTTGTAATAAAAGTTGATTTTCCTTCACTAGGCTTAGAGCTTACAATTAGCAATGCCTGACCTTGCATCTTCAATAACCAAGACTGAATAATCATGGAAAGTGTATTCATCATTTCTGAAATAGGAGATTTAAGTGCAATCCTATGCAATAATTTTTCTTCACCTTTACTAAGCATTGGAACAGTACCAATAACTCGAAGACCTACAAACTTTTCAACATCATGAGGAGTTCTGATTGTATCATCTAAATATTCTAGAATATAAGCAAATCCCAAACCTATTAGAACGCCAAAAGTCATAATAAAGTAAATCTGATTAGGGTTTTCATTTTCAGGCACTCCAGCCTCAGGATGCCTCTTCACTTCAATAGGGTCTGCAGCACTTATAATGGATAATCTATCTTGATATTTGTCTAAATGCAATTCTAAACGATTGATATCTGATGTATTTTTAGCTATTTTATCATCAAAATCTTTAAACTTCTGATGATTCTCAGAAATAATTTTAATTTCTTTATTTAACCTTTCTAGATCAAGGTTTTGCTTTTCATTAAGAAGTTTTTTATTGCGAATAGACCTTTTAAGAGTTCTGATCTTTTCATTAATAATTTCTTTTGCCAACTTTGGAAAAGCTTCATCTAACGAATTCAATTCTGCTAGCTTTTTAATAACTTTAGGATGAATATCTTTAAAGTCAGTTCTCAATGCAGCTAACTCTTTCCTTAGAGTTTCACGTTTTGAATAGAGTTCATTTTGAAGTTCAACAATCTTATTCCCTTCACCATCATCAATCAACCAACGCTCAGGATCATAAACATCAAATTCTTTAACTTCAGATTCAAGTTGAATCAATTCATTGTGAGTTGTACTTATTTTAAGTAAAACGGCATCACGTTCAGCTAACTTGCGAGTAGCACCTTCTTTCCATACAATGTGTTTTCCATATTTTTGGGAAAGAAACTTTTGTTCTGCACTTCTCTTTTCTCTCGTTTTTTCTATACTACTAGCAAATTTTTCAACTTTCCCCTTATTACTTTCAATTACACTTTTTATAGCTTTTTGCTCTTTTCTAGAGACGTAACTACTATAAGCACCTATGAATGACTCTATAATCCATTTAGTTTTAAATTGGTTTGTACTATGTGCCTTTACGTCAAATGTTCCATTTGATGCATTTGGAGTAAATTTTAGGCAATACTTTATACGCTTAACATTTTCTTCATTATGTATTTCTTCTTTAAAAAGTGGGTAAGCTTCTTGATTTATAGCATGTTCACCTGCTGTATTTTGGCCAGGGTGTTTAGCGGCTTCAATTAAATACCTCTTTAACGTATCCAACATAACCTCATATCCTCCCATATCACTTTTTAAAGACTGCATGCTAGGAGGAGCATAATGTTCTAAAATATCGGCATCGAAATCTTCTTGACTAACACCTTTAGGTAGACCGCGAACCTCGCTGTCCTTATCCATATTCTGAGAATTTACTTTAATATTTGCAACACTATAAAAACGACGATGCTTTAAAGCGCTATCATAAAACCAATAACCAGCAGTTATCAAGACAAACCAACCAACTATCCACCAGCGATGTCTTTTAAATATACGTATATAATCTTTTAAACCCACGCTTACTCGGCAAACTCGAATTCTTGAATTGATTTCACAGCATTCAACATTTCATCGACTTCATTCAACCATGACAAGATTTGCTGCCACCAAAATTTAAATCTATATCCAAATAATGGAGGGATTTTCTTAACCTGAATTATATCTCCAGCTTTAAGAGGGATGTTTTGAGTGAAATCAAATGTCTTAAACATGTGCTCCATGTCTACAACAATACATTTGTACGAACCGTCAGTGTATTTTCTTATGACACAAACCTTGTCGTATATATTCTCAACTTTAGGAGTGTAACCAGCACCCATGATGTCTAATATTTTTTCATGGCCTTGAAATACTCTAAAACCAGACCCAACAACTAGTATGCGGGCAAGAGGTGATTTTGAAATAATTTCAGCTGATACTTCTGGTTCATGAATATATTTTTTAAACTTCTTTTCAACAATTGATTCTACTTCTGTGATTGTTTTACCACGCACATTCACTTCACCAATCAGAGGATATTTGACATTCCCTTTCCAATCAACCGTGACTTCTTTTCCATCATCATCATGTTTTCTAACATTTATTTTTAATTTATCCAATTCCATCAATGTATACTCAAGGTCAAAACGGTTCAGATCTTCTGCTGGCAAAGCAGATGCTTTCATAACAGTGATAACACGCTTTCCTGTTCTTGGATTGCGAACTTCGACAATTTTATCATCTCGAAGTACTTTGTAATTTGTGATGCGGCCTACTTTAAAGACATTACCATCTTTGATTTTCAAAGGATTAGATGATTCTCTTTGTTTATTCCGCAGCATTCGTCTACGGCCTCGCCTTCGCGTATCGTAATCCTCATCTACAGAAAGTTCCTTTAACTTAGCTTTTTCTTCTAAGAAATCATTATTTTGATAGTACGGAGTACTCTTTTGGGGAGTATAAACAGACCCTGCCCAAACACTAAGCACAAGCATAGAAAAAATTGTAAAAAGCCTTATAACCATTTAGTTTACAAGCTAAAAGGGACTTTATAGACTCTGCTCTTAATCGTCAACATCTTTTTTGAATTAGCCCTAAAATGTTTTATGCCAACTTAAATATCGCAAGCTGAAGAACACCGATTAAAAAACCTAGCAATGCCCCAATCAATTCTATCATTTTAAATTCTTTTTTAGAAACACTCATCACAATCTCTTCCAATTTGTTCAAATCAAAATTCTCAACTTTTTCCTGAACAATTTTCTTAATATCAAACTTAGACTCAATATCATTTGCAAATTCCTCTAAAATCCACTTCGATTCATCCAGCATTTCTTTGACTGCAATAGCCTTTATGGTTTCAATTGTTGCCGAATTTATCATTGCCCCCAACATTGGAATTTGCTTTAACTTTCCAGCCAACTTTTCTTCAATTAAACGCCCAACACTCTCCTCTATGAGTGGTTCAATATCTACAGTCTTAATCGCATCTGTGATTAAATGCTGATGAAGCAATTCTTTTTCAACAATTTCTGCTGTTTGAACAGCTAATTCTGCTTGCCTTTTTGGAATTAGTCCTTGAAAATTAAAGCCCAAAAGAAACAAAGGCTTTCTGGGCCTAAACAGCATCTTTATTGCCACCCAATTCGTTAACCAACCAATCAACCCTGTAATAACAGGAGTAAACCAGATAAAATTGTGCATGTCAGTTATGATCTAATTAAAGATCGGTTTCCATCACTTTAATAGAAAGTTCTTTTAATTGCTGAGGAGTAACCTCTGCAGGTGCACCCATCATCAGGTCCTGAGCCTTACCATTCATTGGGAAAGCTATTACTTCCCTAATACTTGGTTCATCACTGTAAATCATGACTATACGATCTAAACCAGGAGCAATTCCACCATGCGGAGGGGCTCCAAATTTAAAAGCATTGATCATATGGCCAAATTTTTCATCAACAAAACTTTTTTCATAGCCAACTATTTCAAATGCCTTGTACATAATTTCTGGCTTGTGATTTCTAATCGCGCCACTACTCAATTCAATTCCATTACAAACGATATCATACTGAAAAGCTAATATATCCAATGGGTCAGAGTTTTCCAAGACTTCCATGCCCCCTTGTGGCATACTGAAGGGATTGTGACTAAAATCTACTTTCTTTTCTTCTTCATTCCATTCATACATTGGAAAATCTACAATCCAACAAAATGCAAGAACATCATTATCCAATTCTAACATTTTATCAGCAAAATAAGTACGCATACGACCCATAATTTCACAAGTTTCTAGCCAAGCGCCAGCGCCGAAAAACACTGTATCGCCAACTTCAATCTGACATTTCTTTTTCAATTCATCTATTTGAGTCTCAGATAAGAATTTCACAATAGGTCCTTTTGGCCCCTCTTCTTTAAAAATAATATACCCCAAACCTTTGGCCCCGCACTCTTTGGCGTACTTTTCTGCCTTATCAAAAAACGAACGAGATTCTTTTGCTGTGTCTTTTACAACCAAAGCTTTTAGAGCCTTCCCTTTTGCATTTAAACCTTGAAATGCTTTAAATTCAGATTCATTAAATATTTCTGAAACTTCGATCATTTCCATGCCATAGCGAATATCTGGTTTATCAGAGCCATACTTATTCATAGCATCTAAATACGTAATTCTTGGAAATGGAACCTGAGGGATTTTCTTTGACGTCAAATCAGAGGTCATATCTGCAAAAAGTTTTTCTAATACGGCAAAAAGATCATCTTGAGTAATAAAACTCATTTCCATATCCAATTGATAAAATTCACCTGGACTTCTATCAGCTCGAGCATCT
>Ga0222717_10003409_pt1 | contig 11958 bp, 11 predicted proteins | sample C33_18DmetaG_FD_165053 | JGI IMG/M metagenome (GOLD analysis project Ga0222717, IMG submission 165053) | Estuarine water microbial communities from San Francisco Bay, California, United States - C33_18D | ecosystem: Environmental > Aquatic > Marine > Unclassified | place: USA: California...
TGATTTAAAATCATCATTTGGTTCTATCACATAATATGAACCCTCTTTACCAGGGCGAAACATGTCACTCATGCCTTGTGGTAAATTTTCTAATGCTTGTCTCATCTGCTCTTCCCTCGCGAATGCTCCATCTTTGGGTCCTTTGTAAAGGTATTTCCTACCATACTCATCTCGCTCCTCTTGCGGAGGTCTCTTTAGTTTCAAGCTTGATGTTTCAGTTGGTTGTGGTCTTTTACTGGGGTTCTCATCTGCAAAATCCATGAAGTCATCCTCAATACCTTCAGTTTTAGTCGCGTAGCTCTCCCATATTAATTTGTTGTCTTTGTTGTTCATGATTTGTTTGGTTTTAAATACATATATTCTTCCCCCATCCACACTGTGGCTCCGCCTTTTTTGGGACCATCTAGATGTTTTAAGTCTTCAGCAATCTCTTGGTCCATCAACAGCATCTGACTATTACCATTGTACAGATCCACACGATAGATGATGTCTGAAAAATCTGCACCAGGATAAGCTTCCCAAATAAGTTGACTATCTTGATCTTTACTCATATACTTATTTATTATGAACAATGTGCTTATCACGGGAGGCTGCGGTTTTATTGGCAGTAATTTAATCATACATCTGCTGAACAAACACACTGACATGCAGATTGTCAATTTTGACAAGTTGACATATGCTGCTGATATGAATCACTTGAGAAGTGTTAGTCGACATCACAATTATTGGTTCGTGCAAGGTGACATCTGTGACGAGCAATCGGTAGAAGACACCATACAAGAGTATGAGATCGATTCGATCATCCACCTAGCTGCTGAAAGTCATGTAGACAACTCGATCAACAATCCATCACAATTCGTCACAACCAATGTGAATGGTACATGTGTGTTGTTGGAAGCGTTTCGCAAATACTGTGATGGTCGTTTTCATTATGTATCAACAGATGAAATATACGGCGCGCTTGGCCATGAAGGATTCTTTCATGAAGACTCTCCATTGCGACCTAACAGCCCTTACAGTGCCAGCAAGGCAGCCGCCGGATTGATGGTCAGAAGCTATCACAAGACATTCGGACTGGACGTGGTCATGACCAGTTGTAGTAACAATTACGGTAGACATCAACATCGAGAGAAGTTGATACCTAAAGTGATAGGCACAGCCAAGAACGGGCACAACATTCCGGTGTATGGTCATGGTAACAACGTACGCGATTGGTTGCACGTGGATGATCATTGTAGTGCTATTGATCTGGTGTTTCGTAACGGCGAGCCAGGTGAGATGTACAATGTTGGAGGTGATAACGAGATCTGCAACATCGATCTGGTAAAGCAGATTTGTAGAGTGCTAGATCATATGCACCCCAAGGAACAACCTCATGAATCACAGATACAATTCGTGGAAGACCGGAAAGGTCATGATTTTAGATATGCGGTGGATTCAACCAAAATAAAAACTGAACTAAATTGGTGCCCTTCTAGCGATTTCGATATATTATTAGAACAAACAATCAAACATTATGTATAATTTATGCTGCATGAGCATTGCTCTGAAAAAACAAGGACACAATCACCGGGCCATGAGGTACACACAGTTCGAGAAACATGATCGAGCTGATGCGTTACAAACACTAGGTGAACGCTCACTCGAAAATTTGCAAACCACTCTAGAGACCATGAAGCTCGCCAAGAGTAACAATTGGGGTTATCGTATCAGCAGCACGTTGTTCCCACTGTTCAACCTGGAACGCGCGAACGTAGGGTTAGGCGACTTGCCTAACGCCACACTGATACAAGAAAAATTTACAGAAATACGATCTTTCACTCGACAATTTGCACCAGCTCAATTCCGATTGAGTTTCCACCCGGATCACTTCAATGTGTTGTGCAGTGCCAATGATGGTGTTGTGGATCGCACAATAGGTGAACTGGGTCATCATGGTTGGTTGATGGATCAGATGGTGGAACATAGCCGTAGCTACTGGTACCCGCTGAACATACACATGAGTCGCAGTGCGGGAGATCCGCAAGACATTGCTAAAAAATTCATCAAAAATTTCGACCGACTAGACGATAGTGTCAAATCTCGACTAGTACTAGAAAACGAAGACAAAGGTTTGTGGAGCCCGGATAGATTGTACAACTTGATACACAAAGAGATTGGTATTCCGATCACATATGACAATTTACACCATCGATGCAATCCAGGTGAATGGAGCACTGACGAGGCGTTCGAAAGATGTTACGAGACCTGGCATGCACATGGATGTTGTCCGCTGTTTCATTTCAGTGAGGGTGGAGCTAACGACAACCCACGAGCACATGTGGATTTTGCTACAAGTACACCACAAGCGTTCCGTGATCAATATGATACAGATGTCACCAGAAACCAACCGATCGATTGGGATGTGGAATTGAAGCAGAAGGATTATGCCATAAACCATCTACAAGAGATGGAACAAAAACAGTTAATTGCTGTATAAATAATGGCATGCAGGATAAAGATCAAAAATTAATCTGGGAATCATACACAGCTGTATCAAAACCAAAATTCACTAGTAAGGAACGTGACCGGTTGATGGGTGTAGATAAAGAGACACCCAAACCAACTAAAATTAAAATCAACAAAGAGGAAGAGGTCACACAAGAGATAGATACAACTAGTGGTGATGTTATATTTGACCTGCCATACACCAACGGTCGCGGCGGTGCTCCTCGTCCAGAGATGCTTGATTATGATAACCATCAAGGGTCATTTTACATACAACAATTTGGACCGGAGGCAGCAACAAGGCCACTACAATATCCGAATCACAACCCAGCAGGTGCAAAACTTGAACCAGGGGAATTCTTTGAAGTGCATATCAATTGGGAATGGCACGGGGAGTATGAACCAGATTCATTCTCCACACCAGGAACAGAGCCTCAGACTGACAACGCTCAAATGGAGCGGATAGTGGATGAGGATGGGCGTGATGTACCAGAATCTCACCCGGTGTGGCAACATGCTACAAAAATCGTTGATGATTATTTCCAAGATGCCGGAGAGAGTACAATGAATATGTATGGTTGGGAACCGGAGAGTGAATATTAAAAATAAAAGTTGACTACCGGTTTCATAGCCGTTATAATAAAGGCTATGAAAGATACACTAGATAATATTAGAGGTCTGGTAGGTGGTGTGACAGTGTTACTCCTCTCCGTGTTGGGCCTTCTGGTAGTTGGACAGGTCGTTTTCGGACCTGCAGCTAGTCTTAACGTCATCGGCAACTTACAGTCGGTTGTAAATGGTTTTGTTGGAGCAGGCGCGAGCCTAACCGGCATCATCACACTACTACTGGTGGTATGGTTGCTTCAAACCAACATGTCTAGCAAAAAGTAGCTAGATCTCGGACAGGTATTCTGTCAACCCCTCTTCGGAGGGGTTTTTTGTGGCCATTTAATGGATATGGTTTTATAATATATAAATAATTCGGGACTGTACTGGATTCGACGTTCATTGAAAGTTAATTACGGCAAGTAAGAGACGTGCCTGGCTCTTTAAAAAGGCACACAAGTCATTAAATGGCGAAGGTTATTATACCGTTGAGGATTTGCTTGATGCAGCTCGCGAAGAGTACGACAATATGGTCGACTTCGAGGTTGCTGAGCAAGGTCTCGCAATGGCAGCATAATTTGCTGTCTCGAGTGTCAATTGAAGCTTGATAGATTGAACATTCGTCATTATCGAGCAACAACAGCGATTGGCAGATGTGACGCTGTATAAAATACAACTCTGATAAGCTGTTGATTGCTGAATTAAATCAACTAAACTTGTGAATGACGTATTAACCGGATGTGTTAACGGACGCGGGTTCGACTCCCGCCAGTTCCACCACTTTCAATAATAAAACGTGGACTACGCGTAAAAATACTATATAATTATATAATGAACGAGTTACCAAGAAGACAATTTATAAGCGAGTTAGCGAAAACATGTTTGGGTGTAGGATTGTTGCCGTTGACTGGTAATTACATACACGCGGATGATTTAGGTCCATCCAAGCTGATGGCTCGTGCGCGGTCTGTGATATATTTGAATATGAGTGGGGCGATGAGTCATGTGGATACATTTGATCCGAAACCAGGAACGGATCAGGCTGGTCCAGTAGAGTCAATTCAGACATCAGCTGATGATATCATATTATCACAATACTTGCCTACGATCGCTCAACACATGCACAACGCCGCATTGGTTCGATCAGTGACAAGCAATCAAGGAGCGCATGAACAGGCTGGTTACTTGATGCACACCAGTTATCAAAAACGCGGCACCATATCACACCCCACCTTCGGTAGCTGGGTGTCCAAGCTTAAAGGCAAACTGAACAGCACAATACCAGGTTTTGTCAAGGTTGGTGGAGGGTATGGTAGTTCGGGGTATCTGGAGAGTCAGTATGGTCCGGTGCCTATTGGAAATCCTCGAGCTGGTTTAGCCAATAGTAAAAAGTCAGATGATGTAACCACCGAAAGATTTAACAGCAGAATGGACGCAGCTGGTTTGCTGAACAAGAGTTTCTTAGGGAAGTATCCCACCAAGCAGGTCAGAGCGTATACGGATCTATATAAGGATGCTATCAAATTGATGAACAGTACGGATATCCAAGCGTTTGACATATCTAAAGAGCCAGAGCACATACATGAAATGTATGGTATGTCCAATTTCGGTCAAGGATGTCTGTTGGCCAGAAGATTGATTGAAAACAGGGTTAGATATGTTGAGGTTACAAGAGGTGGATGGGACACACATGATGACAACTTCACACGGGTTGAAGAGAATTGCGCTGATATAGACAAAGCCATTGGTGCATTGTTGTTGGATCTAGAGAGACGTGGATTGCTGTCAGAAACTCTTGTTGTCCTCACTTCAGAGTTTGGTAGAACACCGGACATCAATCCTCGAGCCGGAAGAGATCACTGGCCTAACGCGTTCAGTGCTATGTTCGCTGGAGCGGGTATCAAAGGTGGTACGGTTTTTGGCTCTAGTGACGAGCACGGGAAACGTGTTGCTGAAAAACCTCAAAAACCAGAAGATTTGAACGCCACAATCGCTAGATTGTTAGGAATATCAACACTGGACATACATTACTCTCCAAGCGGCAGACCATTCAAGGTTGCTAATGAAGGCGAACCAATCATGGACATAATCTCATGAAATATATAGACCTGACAGAGATGTGGCAAGAGAGTTTGTATCTCGAGGTCGGACAATACATCAAGCAAGCTGGATGGACGCCACGTGAGATGGCTGAGTTCTGTGCGTATTTTTGTAAGTATCTGGGCACAAAACAGTTGGAAATACTGTATAAATTCATTTAAAATAGATAAATAATAATATGATAGACAAAGACCAACATCTCTTATGGGAAGCATACATGGCTGAAAAAAAGGCTGATAAAGATCATGACGGTGACGGAGAGGTAGAATCCTCAGAAGACGAGTACCAGGGCAGCAAGGACAAGGCGATTAAAAAGGCCATGGCGGAAGAGAATGCTAATAATTTTACAGACAAACAAAAAGAGAAGGGTAAAAAGAGCCAGTTCAAGCAAATGAAAGATGATCTGGATGAAGAGGAGAAAGAAGTTCAGGAGGAGATGGACAATCTAGAATTCTCTGCACAAGGAAGAGAGAATCCAGAACAAGCTGTATTCAATGCAGTGGTTAGCTGGATGAAGGCAGATACAGAAGGTCTCACAACACCTGAGGATTACGAGGGTTATAGCATGAGTGATGCGTTTGATGATGCTAAAGAATTTATACGTGATGTGTTACAAGACATATCATTCAGTGAAGTTAAGTCCCATTTGACTGGTACTATGTCACTACATGATTCTGATGAGGCTGCCTTTGAGGCTAGCGTTGATTCGGATATCAGACGTGATGACAGTCGCTTGAGTGACATGCCTCCGCGAGAGCTTGGTCTTTGATGACATTAAGAGAGCTTATCGCCCAAGTCAAACAAGATGGCAACATGCCGTTGGTTGTGGAGCGAATTGTTAATATACACAGTGACTGGTCCGATCAATCGAGTCGAGTGGATAGACGTTACAATCGCGTTGTGGATGAACTATTCGATTTACCAGGGGATGATGAACTGTTGGGTAACTACATATTGCTAGAAGATATTCAAAATGAATTACAAGGTGAAATGGAAACCATACACGATACGTGCTTATGGGATGGAGAATCCAGATGGGCTATTGATTTAACGGATTGGAACGGACTCATTGATCTACCTATCAAAGACAATGCATGCTCATGTTTATCAGAAAGACTTGCACGTATATTATATGAGATAACATTCTGGGGTACAACCCGGGAGAGCGTGTTAAATGAAGCTAAGGAATTACAGAAACTGGCACATGATAAAGACAACTTGATAGAAGTCACGATGGATCAATTTCTAGATGAACTTGCTGAGTTGAAATAATATCAACTACGAGTAAATAATTAAGTGGATCAAAAATTAACAATTGGTGTTTTTATGATAGGGTGTCTGATCATTCTAGCGGCAGTACTAGCATTTAATCGGATTGAGCGACTCGAAGAACTGTTGCACAAGCAACAAGAAACAATAGAACAACAACAAACAGCAATCATGATGCAACAAATGGAAAACAAACTGTTAAAGAGTATCATGTATCCAAAAAATTGAAACAAAAAGAAGAAACACCAGACGTATATAGAATAGTTTATCGACCAGGTAAATGGAAGACAAAATGTACGAGATATCATTCCGGTTTCAGTGCGCAACAAGCTTTTGATTGTTTTTATCACAACTTCATGCACGGTCACGTGCAATCAGATATAGCAAAGGTTTTCAAAATTTATAGATTTGACAGATTTGCTGATTTGTGGTACGATGAGACAATTTTTGTAGTGGATTTACCGGACGGTATACAAAAAGACACCAAAGGTCATATAACACTGACTCGATAGACTATTCAGCCTTCTTAACTTTAACCTTACTGTCAGCAGTTTTCACCTCGACTGGCTTGGCTTCAGATCGAGTGTTCGCTTTATTGCACTCCTTACCAGCTTTCCTCACAAGATCATTATCCTCAACAAGATGCATAGCTGCGTTCTTGAACAAGTGACTGTGCCCGTAATCAACAACATGGTCATCATTACTATCTATTGTTAGTGTAACTTTTGCAGACGTCCACAACGGATGACCTACTCCATGAGGAGCAACGTCATGGGATCCTCCTTCAATATCACATGTGAAATTTAGACCTCGTAACAGTTTACTGTATATCAACGCGCGTTCGGTCTCATGTATCTCAACCGGAGCGGTTATATGGTTACAGCTAAGCTCACCCTCCACATGCAAACCACCACCAACAACAACGTTCTGACTCACACCCAGGTTGCTGTCAACTAATACCTGACCTCTATCACGTTGTCGTATGTTGATTATATCTGCGACAATATTCATTCGCTTACCACCATCCACATTGACTTCGTTTTTGCTTCCAATATTGATTTGATCGCCAGCTACGTTTACCTGGCTTCCTCCAACCTCTACAATCCCAGTGGTTTTTATCGACACTCCACCAGCACCTACATGTACATTCCATCTGTTGGATACATTCAAACTATACGAGCCACCCGGAAGGTCATCCACATGTACAGACTCTATTAATGGGGATGGTGTCTGATTTACAAATGTACCTTGCTCGTGAACCACCACATCACTACGCAACATCTTACCCACTGGATCTGTACGAATGCTAGGAAAATTGTTCATTACAAGACCGATGTTTTCAACTTTATGTTTGGCTACATTCACAATCTCACAACCACCAAGACCTAAATTGCTCTCAATTGGTGCCACGTCTCTCGCAACAGCTTCAACTATCTTTTTAAAATTCTCATCACTCTTAGCCTCTTCAATCATCCACTCACCCTCCATGCTACTAGGACTCACACCCTTACCTCCACACGCAGGACACTCCTCGCCGAAAATAGTACCCAGCAATGATTCACTCTCACCATAATGCTCAAATGCACTCTGATATTTGTTTTCGAACAACTCATACTGAATCTCTTTACCACCCCCCTTGCTCATGTTGCCGAATCTGTTGATAGGTGTGTAATAACCTTGCTCGTTGTTACCTATAGTTGCGAGAGTAGCTCCATTCAATCCAACTGAGGTTGAAGTTATACCTGTATATATGAGTTTGTTATATTGCTTCCAATAGCTTATTCTATCAATATCTTTACACACCGGGCATGCGATATGAGTACCGGATTGCTTCTGTTCGAGCACCGCACCTTTTCCAGGCACTCCGCTCATCCGCTTTATATCGAACAACGATTTGAGTTGAGCCAACCCCTTGACCTTTTCCCTCCACTCCAAGTGATGGTTCAAATTTTGATATCCTACTCTGTGATATAAATCACCTCTCACAATATGATCTAGATCACGCTCTGTGTAAGTGTTGCGGAAGCCCTTCACTGTATCGTATTCATCTTCCTGTGTTAGTTTCTGTAAATTTTGTGTGGAGAATAATATGTTCGTTTGATTGTTAAATTCTAAAAATGAACCACTGTAATGTGTCATCTTGAGTATCTCTCTATTGTCTGTGTTGACGAACTCCAACGTACCTCCTTTTTGATTTATCACATATTTGTTTCTATATGTTTCGGTATTCACATCAAAAGTTTTCTCTTCTGACTTGCTAATATTTTCATATGTACCAGGGTAATCCATTCCATGCATGTCAGTACTATCGTAAATACCTTTCCAGTCTTCCTGACCAAAACTGACTGCAAACGCGACCGGTTGTAGCGGATCACCATCCTGAAAGAACACCCAAACGTGACTTCCCACATTGGGTATACTGAAACTACCCTTGGCACAATTACTATATGTTCCAGGCTTGTAACTGTATGCGTGCTTGTTTGGTCGATTTACACCGTTCAATTTCATACCAACCGGTTTGCTCTCGAATGGTCGTGAGTTGTCATCAGAGAATTGATCCGGGTTGGAACTGTTAGTAAATGCATCATGTACATATGTCTTGTGATTCTCGTAAACCTTGCCAGGCTTTTCACCAATATGCTCATCATTCAATCCGTACTTTTTCTCAACATCTGTCTGATGTTTGTTTGGTTGGAGGGTTTCTGCACGATTACTGTCTGATATGGTACCGACTTCATCATGTGCATTGTATCTACCACTTCCTGTAGATCCTACAGCTGGCATGGCATTCTCTGCCCATGGTAACACTGTTTTCAATTCCGGGATTATTTTATCCAGATCACTCTGTATATTCTTACCCATGAATTTGAAGCTCTTGTCACTTATCTCTTTGAACCAGTTTTGGTATACGTTTGCTTGTACATGTGGTACATACACCTTGACTCTCCCACGATATTGTGGGTCATTGTTTTGTATCACGATTCCTAGATACATTCCATTGTAATTCTTCATATATTAATTGATAAGTTGTTTTAGTTTGTCATCTTCTCGTTGCTTGTCTATAGCATATTTAACACTTTTTTTGTAAGCTTCAAGCGCGTCTGCTGCTTTTGCTTCTCCTGATGCTTTTATATCATAAAATGACCAATTCTTGCTCCCTATGTTACCATCTCCAACCGGTGAGGTGTATGATAATCGTATGATTGTGTCGGTCACAACCCGGTATTTCTTCCCCGCGGGATCCCATTTGTTTTCAATTGTTGTGGTCGAGAAACTCATCATGTAATGTACTGGGTTTATATATGTTTCTGCTGTTTCCCACTCTGTGTCAAGTTCGTCTGACTGTCCCATAGCTTCTGCCCACAATCCTTTGTGATCACTAACATTATATGTGAACCTATCAGCATTCAATGTCTCTGCAGCGACCCACGGGATTGTATCATTGTGTATATGCACATCCGCTTTCACGTCGGCGGATTTTGGTTCCCCAGAGCCAATCGATGACACATAACCATCAATCACTGCATCTAATGTACTAGATTGCTTGTTCCATGTTGTATCACCAGCACTCCAACCAGATGTGAAACCAGACACATATGAATCAAAATAACTGATGGGGTCAGCCTCAACATCAATCCTAACCACATTCAACTCCTCTGAATATAGTTGTGTTTGCACACTCTGGCTGTTTGGGTCCGGTGTGTTAGCCTCTTCTATAGCTCTCTTCTCTGCTGCAGCAGCCACTTGTGATTTTATTTCTTCTTCCTTTTGTTTTTTAAACTCTGGATCTTTTTGCATGCGGAGTTTGTCCTTTTTACTGATCCTACTAGCTGCGGCGGCTGCATCATTTTTTAAATCTTTTGTGACTTTGCTGGCCTGTGAAATATAATCTTTACCGCATTTACTCGCATCAACAGAAGCTTCAAGTCCTGCAAACTCTGCTAGACCATCAAGTTTACCTTGTATTTGTCCTAATATTTTCCCAGGAACGCCACCCAGTTTAGCTAATTGATCAGCAGGGTTGAATGATTGTATCTTGTTTTTGATCCCGGAGATGGCTCCCATTGCATCCTGTACCGTGGATCCGATTGTATTAGCGATACCACCTACTAACTCTCCAACTTTACCAGCGATCGCCGCAGGGCTCAAACCAGCTGCAACATTTTTAATTCCACTACTCACCATACCACTCACATTGTTCATGGCACCACTCAAACCACCACCAGATGCCATAGATTTAGCTTTACTTAAATCAACACCAGCAGGCAGCTTCGCGCCTTTGGGTAGTTTATCTAAGGCTGGTACTGTCGGTGGTTTTAAATCTTTACATGACATGGTATCATATCTTTAAGCTTCTATATTCAGATATGTCAGCTTGATATCAATACTCTGCGCGGTAGATTCAAGGTTCTTCACAGCAATGTAGCAGGTATCACTGACCGGGGAATCATCATTGAATCCCACCACCGCTGGTAGCATGCGTATCATGGAATATCCACTCCCGGTGGTCACTTCAGTGATAGGTTTGTACGCAGGAATCAGTGGATCTTCCGGTACCGTTCGCAAATCATATTGCATAGTTGTTGAATCGGTATACAATCGAACCCACGCTGCATGTGACGTTTCAATTTTAAATAACACATATGCAGGACCTACGCCCTGTAAGCTGGAGAAGACTATTTCATCAGAAGAAATATTTTGCGTCAAGGTCGATGTTTTTCTAACCGGAGCAGAAGGTAGAGGTAGAGTATCATTTGACTTGAACGATATCAAGTCACTCTTGGTCAAAGATTCACCGTCTATGTTCAACGTACCATTAACGTCCAGTGTCACATCATGATTACCCGGATTGATCACCACACTTCCGGAGGTGGCGCTTGTCGACATGTGAATCATCTCTATACCACCAGCTACAAAATTTATTTCTGCCTTGTCATTCTCTTCATCCATTTGTGGTTCTCCACTCACAGTCTGGAAGTGTGTACCAGATACTGCCACTCCAGAGACAGTAGAAACAGAACCAAACAACATGAATGTCCCGACATCATCATTATGATGTATGTAGTTGTTCACTCCTACTGACCCACGCACATCAAGATCATGCATTGGTTGTTCAATCGGGGAACCGTGTGGTGTTTCATGCTTCAACCCGATTCCCACACGACCTTTATTGTCTACAGTAAATGAGCGACTGAAACCTACTGTGGGTGTGTCATAGTATGTCACATCCTGGTAGCCGGATACTGCGGTAATTGGTATATAGTCCGTGATGCCAGTCACTGCAGTAACTGAAACGCCAAGAAATTCCCCAGATGTTTCAACTGCAGTAGGTGAATCATATGTAGACATTATATAATTAAGATCTGCCTCATCATGTACAGATGTTATTGACAATACATTCGTATATTCACCAGTTAGCTCGGCTGTAATAGGGTACAATAAAACACTCCATGATTCTATATCAGCAGTCAAGCTCATGTTTGATGTTAGCTCTGT
>Ga0222717_10003411_pt1 | contig 11952 bp, 8 predicted proteins | sample C33_18DmetaG_FD_165053 | JGI IMG/M metagenome (GOLD analysis project Ga0222717, IMG submission 165053) | Estuarine water microbial communities from San Francisco Bay, California, United States - C33_18D | ecosystem: Environmental > Aquatic > Marine > Unclassified | place: USA: California...
GATCCAGTGTTTACATTGGTCCAAGCATCAGGGTTTTTCCATACCAGTTTATACTGCTGCTCTGGGCGTGAACCTTCTGATTTGTATCGCATTCTCCCAATGTAACTGTTGATCAGCAGCTTGATATCTGATGCCGAGTCAACCTCAGCAGCAAGATAGGGCTCATCAGTGCCAAAACCAGGTTTCTCCGAGTCCGGAGGCATCAAGCCCCAATAATTCCTCACAGTTTCCACTTCGCTGTCATCGCGAATGATAGTCCAGCCCGCAATCAAGCCGTTTTGAATTGCCGAATGGAGGGCTGCACCCACTGCTGTGACCGTTTTGGCATCTGAGATCTTACGATTACCAGACATGGGATACCAATCACCAGCTACGTAGTCTTTGAGGGGGATGATTCGCTGTGGAAGAATGGGAAGAATTTCATCAAGCAACTCCTTAACTTGGGGTAATTCGGAAGGCTTACCACTCAGAGAAACAAGGTCCACATCAAAAGCCGTAACATACTTTGCCAACGGCTCAAGACCCGGTCGCAGTGCATCCTTGATACAATCCTTAATCACTGCGGGCCTGTAGTTCAGTGGTGTTAGAGGATCCAGGAAGTTAGCTCCCAGGCCAGCATTGTCACAAAATTCGTTGAATTCATTCAACGCTCTCGCATCAATCAGCTTACCTTCTGCTCCCTCCAACTCATCAGGCGCCCATGGCTTGGATGTGTCCGGGTTGCCAAACTTTCCGTCCGTCAAGTCACGCAACCATTGTCTTACGATCGGCAGGAATACCAGTTTGACGATACGAGACCATTTCTGTGTATCTGCCTGTTTCTGTAAAGATGCAGAAAAGATATTTTCGAATGTCTCAGCATCATCATGGTCTTCATCGATGGCCGCCGCACGAGCAAGAGCTGGCAACAATACTCTCTCAATGACCTCTCTTGCCAGACCATCGCCGGCGTAGGAATTAGAATCCTTGAATATGGGTTTGTATTTCAGCGCGATACCAGCCCCGGGCAAGTCATCGGAATACTCTACTACTGAGATATCCGTCGTTCCTCCGCCGATATCAACCGTCATGATCCTTATTTGGGAATCGTCATCGTTGGGACCGCGCCCATAGAGGCCGATCCAATTTTCACCTACATCGCCAAGCCGTTTGATCTCCGAGTAGACCAGCGGCAACTGGGATGCAACGGCTTCATCCAAATCCATCGAGAGACCCGGTCGCGACCCCCCATCTGAAACAAGGTCTACATTTTCAAAATTGATCAGGGAAAATATGTCAACAGCCCGCTGCCACATTTCACGGTAAGTAGCTGTTTCCTCGTCAATCCAACCTGATGGATAGGTCACGGATATGTTTCTAATTCTCCTGGGCACGAATGGTTGGCTTCCCTTGCGCCACTCCTCAGAGGTGATTTGTCTGAATGCCACTTCAAGAATGGAAAGTGCCGCCCAGCACATGGCATCTTTGCGAGGGTATGCCGGTTGCTGAGGATTTGAAATGGGGGCCGCCACATCAGCCACACTTTCATTGGGAGGGTTTTCTATATCCCAATTACGGCCGTCCTCATAGAGAAACCTCAGGAATGCCCCCTGTAAAACCGGCAGCGCAGCAAGATTTTTGGACTTGGGATTCCACCGATTGAGCACCATGGTCCAGAATCCTTCGCCCTGTTTACCCACCAGGGAGGAATCCCAAGTGTAGCGTTTCGGGGAGCTCATAGAATAACTGCCCCCGTGCTCAAGGTTGATTGAACCCAGAACATTACGAGCATCCTCACCCATTACTACCGGCGAATATTCGAGGAACATTTGTGGAACCCGCTCCGTTACCTTGACTTGCTTCTCTGATTTTTTTCTCAATAAGCTTTTTGGTGCAGTCTCCTCAACATCAAACTCCTTGACCGGAGCAAACTTGGGCGAAGGTGGATCACAATCAGCAAAAGTAGGTTCATGCAAAACAAACCAGGAATCTACGATGACCGATGGGTCACTGTCAATGCGGCCTTTGGATTCAGTGTATTCTGTACCCCCTTTGATAAAACGCAAGGGGCGGCAAATAGCCGCAAGTTTACCATTCTGGGCGGCACAATGCTCAAGGGCAAGAGCCACCGTCCGGGTATTCCCAAAGTCCACTACTAAGTCAACATCAATGGGTTCACCAGCAGGCACTCTCCAAATGACTTGAATTTTGGCGACCTCTATCTTACGACTTGCATCACTAGGAGTAGGTATAGTCACAGGGATGATTTCACTCTCATCACTTGATTCAGGCAGCCTGTCCTCTGATGGATATGCATAGGGAGATTGTTTCCACAAATTGCTGTCTTCTGGCAGCTCATCTGCAGGGATTTGTCTTTCAGGTGAGAAAGTAGACCCTCGATTCACCGTACCCAGATTGCTCTCCACGGCAACCCAAAGCCCTGGATTGCGTTCACTATCCATACCGTAACGGCCCCGCATCCATTTGTGCCCCAATGCAAACCATGGTGCACGCTCCTGCTTGCATAGTTTCTCAAGTTGGTTGACCTCTCTTCCCAGCTTGTCAGAAAAAGGGATGAATGTGTAATGATGCCCACTATTTGGGAAAACAAAAATTTGATGTATGTTATCGTTGCTCATATTCGATTTGGTTTTAGCCTCTCATCAGTATTAAAAGCTCTTCGTCTCCCGCTTGCACCCCGCGCTCTCCAGCGTTCGCGGACTTCAATGACTCCAGTTTGGCGATAAACGGCTTGATTACCGATATGTAATAAGGAGCCAACTCGTAGCTGCTGTTTTTGAACTCGCTATCCGCCAACTCACGAATTAGGGAATCGACTTCATGCAACGCCCGATGTTCTCCGGTATTACGATTCCCACCCGGACAGGTGACTGCATTATTCATTTTCGCTGCAAGAAACCTTCTGGACTCCATCGCATCATTGCTCGACTTCACATTGCCAAGATTTTTTCTAAACCAATCCTGTAGCTCATTCATATCAATCCCCTCAATCATATATGAGAGAAGCCTGCTCACTCTTGTTGGATCATCCATGCCAAGGCCTTGCCCATAAGATTTCTGGGCCTGGCCTTCACGCCAAACCGTAAACTGTCTGGAGAGATAATCTTTGACCTCCGCCGGTTTCTTTTTGGATGCACGCTTGGGCAGGTCATCGAGACTTTGGGGGTCAATGTTTACCAATGACTGTACTGCCATGCCGATCTCGCTACTGGTTTCGGCATCAGCCCCCTGTTTGAGACGGCCAAGAATTGATGTCGTCACCTCATCAAGGTCCAGGCATCTCTTCGCAGACGCGTCTTGCTGGTCAGGCGAGGCCTCGGCCATCAGCCGCTGGAACTCAACAACAAGGCGCTTTGCCTTTTCTCTGACCAGGTCGGGCCTTTTGCTGGTTGTGGCTTGTGTTAGCAGGGCACGCATGAAGTATTCTTTTCCGCCTGAAGCTGCCATCTCCCTCAACGACTCCGCATTGTCTCCAAACTGTCTTTGGAATGTCGAATCCTCCATGATTTCCGAGATGACCCGCGAGAGCTCCTCCCCCTCCACTTGCAACTTACCATCAGAAAACTGTGGGTAGTTAGTCGCAAAGGTATTAACACAGTTGGGATCTGCCAAATGTGAGAGCCCATGCATTTTCCCAAAGATTTCATCCAGACCGAATCCGATACCAGAATCAGCGACCATATTAACCAGCTTGGCGGTGAAGGTCAGTACTAGGTTGAGGGGTAACTCCTTGGATTGAGGTGGCCACTCCTTGTCATAGGACTCCCACCAGCTAATAATACCACTTGTAAGTTGTTGCGATTTTTTCGGATAGTCATTCATCCTCATGAGGAGTGAAAATCCGTCAATATTAAGATTTCTGGAACTCGTCACTACGATGGATGCCGTCTTGCCCCGTTTAAGCACCTTGGTGAGGATTTTCCTGCCCTCGGACAGCAGAGCCTCATCCGTGAGCTTTGCGTCTTCTGCACCCTCTTCCTCATTGGCCACGCCGGGAAAGTCCAAAAGGTCTGCTTTTTCCAGCAGCTCTGCTGCGCCCTCACTGTTTTTGCGCAAGACTTCGGATCGCAATGGCACTCCTAACTCCCAGACAAGCCCTTGAAAGAGGGCAAATTCGTCCAGCTTTGCAAACAGCTTACGGGATGGCTTTTCCCCGATTATTACCGTTCCGCTCTCTATTTCATAGCCCGCATCGTCAATAATTCCTCTGATAACAGGCTCTTTTGCCGCAAGATCTACAGCACTGATATTGAGAATTTGCGCTGCAAACTTGTAGGACATATGAATCTGGTCACCACCGAACTTTCCCTCAATGTCTTTGAGCGCATCAACGAGCTGCCTGTATGTCTTGGATATGCTGCTCCATGAGTCCCAGAATAGTTTGCTGACAAAACTCCTGGCTGCATCAATATCCGACAAGAGCCCCGGGCAGTTCAACAACTCTCTGCGAAGCGAGCTTTTCCATTCTGTTTTTAAGTTCACGTAGCGGGGCAAGTTCGAGAGAATTAGCAGTTCTACAACATCAGCAATCTCTACCATGTATTCAAAAGCCTCCCTGGAAACGGGTCCCTTGACCTCAACATCCGATGCCCATTTCTTAACCAGTTCCGCATCTAAGGTAACCAACTTATCATCCGAGTCTTTCGCAATGGTCTCACTCAAATAGCCAACTGCTAGACCATGAACAATTTGCGCCTCTGTTGCCAACGTCACCTTTACCGGATATTCGGTATGGTTCACCTTATCCGCCATTGTAAAGCGTGTAACACAACCTGAGGCATCAGCCCCCTTGTTGAAAGGATTTAGCACGGTGACTTCACCTCCGCATATATCACCAACGAAACGCACGGGGTCACTCTCTGACCACTGTAGGGCGGAGCCATTACCATATTTATCACAGTCCTTCCCATCGATATAATCAGCCAACATGGTTGATTTTCCTGTTTGAGATGGCCCCCAGATGGCCATGGTGGGCTTACTATAGATTGTTCCGGATTCTTGGACGTTGAGAGCTCCTTTACCTACCTTCAGCACGCTATCAAGCCATGTGCTTCTGCCCAAGGCATACCTGTCCTTGCGTTGGTGCCCATAATGCCAATACCAATCCGTGATTTCGGGAATTAGCTTAACAACATCGTTGATCGTGTAGTCAGACATAGTTTTCAAATGTTATTTATTAAAAAGGTTACGATTAATAGTTGCTGGTGCTTGTTCATTAGGAGGACAACCAGGCTTGGGGCTTTCTTTTATTTCGGCAGCACTTTTTTTCGAAGAAACCACATTGTCTGGTAATGGCGGCGGTTCATTTTGACGTGAATTCTCCTTTGCTGCAGACGCGGCAAGCTGAGATGCCTGCTGTTGCAAAGCCTCATCCAAGGCTTTTTGCTTTGCAGCTTGCTGAAGTGCCATTTCTTCGAGTGCTTTTTGTTTCGCTTCCTGCTGAAGAGCCATCGCCTCCATAGATTCTTGTTTAGCAATCAGCTTAGCTTCAATATCTTTTAGTGCCTGTTCAGCAGCCGATTGTGCGGCGACGGCTTGTTGGGCGGCAGCCTGCTCCGCTGTAGCTTTCTCTATGGCAGCTTTCTCTATGGCAGCTTTCTCTATGGCAGCTTTCTCTATGGCGGCTTTCTCTACGGCGGCCTGCTCTGCTGCCGCCGACTCAGCCGCTGCATCTTCCTCTGCAGCCACTTTCGCCTGGGGCTCCTCCGCTTGACTTTCTTTAGATGCTTTTTTCTCCTCTTGCTCTAGAGCCTCGGCTTCCTCTTCGTCGTAAAAGTCGAATGGATTAAAGTCATCATCATTATTGGCCATAATGTTCGGGAGCTAAGTTTTAAGATACACAGGTTTGGGAAGGTCAATTACTTCGGCAAGGGAGGTGGGCCTCACTCAAGATAAATTCGCTGTTTTACAGCCTGTCCTCCTGATACCTCTAGTGAAAAATGTGTCGCATCTAAGGGTAGCTGGAATTCCATAAGTGCTGGCACCCCATCCGAGAAATCTCTAGCTACAGCGTTCTGGTGGTCCAATATCCTGCCGCTAGGAGCCAGGATTAAATTCTCATCGACAAGCTCGGCAAAGATATCTTTAAGCCCTCTCATCTCGCTCGCTATTTTATGGTCCCAAACGTCGACGGGAAGATCTAGAACATCCGGTAAATCATCAAGATCTTCCAGCTGTTGGCGGTTGATATTATTACCAACACCTATGAGAACCAGCTTAACTGGGTTGCATGTCTTGGAATCAATATCCCGAGACAATTTGGCTGTGAAATCCTTAACCTCCTCAAAATCGTCAATAGCACCATCAGTAACAAAAATATAAAATCCCATTTTTGCTTCGCGGAACAATTCAAGAAAGTGATTAATCGCCGGCATCAAACGAGTGCCTTCACCCCACTCTGTAGGCCCCGCATAAGTGGCACTCGCTGCCTCTGCCGCAGTTAAATCGCCTACAACTTCTATTTTCTCTCCACTTGAACCACACGCCCAATAAATAAGTGTTGTTCCCCCATCCTCATCTAGTTTTTCGGCCAGATAAGGTATGGCATTTCGTGCAATAACCTCGATTTCATTCTTGGACTTCTGCCACAAGCCTTCTGCCTCCATTACCTCAAAACCCTCAGAGGTGAAACTCAATGATTTCTGCCCATCGACAATTTTCACTGTTGCATGGCCCTTAGCAAGCAGCTGTTCGATCTCTTGCTCATTAAGGACACGCTTAAATTCATAATTCGCACCGTAAGCATTTTTCATCGACGCAGAGCCATCTAAAGCGACTCCTGTTTGCCAATTTTCTCCAGCTGATGATTGTGAGGGATCGATAAGTGCGGTAAGCACCACGTCCAAACAATTCTCCTGGCGTGTTATATTAAGCTCTCCAAATGCCAAGTCTAGTATACTATTAGGTACTTGATAATTACGACCTACCGATAAATCGGCATAACTTTTTATATTACTCATAAATTTATTTTTTAGTACGTATTATGATTCAGTCTTAATTAATGTTCTCCTATAGGTTGAATTACTTCGTTACCGTTAGGCAACTTCAGAGTAAATGAAGTAGAACCTTTAGACACATGGAAATCCAAGAGGGCGGGGAGCCCGTCTAAATAGCTATCGCGTCCGATTGGTTTGACCGCCAATCCGTTGGAATCCACAATTTCTGCGTTGGGCGCTATTATCATATTCCGTGTCACAACTTCAGCAAAGATCTCTTCAAGTGATTTCATTGATGCCGCTAATTTATAATCCCAGACATCAATAGATTCACCATCAGACCCTACAACTGGAGCTAGTTCACCGCCTTCGTCGTGCAGGTCATCCAACTCCTCTAAAACATTCCAGGCTGGTGATTTCTCCCAATTGGCATCGTTATCAAGATCTACTAATTTGCTTTCCGCTTGTTCTAAGCTTAGCTTTTCTCCAGTTGCTTTATTAGAGTAATAAAAGTCTTTCCCTAAGCCGATGAGGACAAGTTTGGTAAAACCCCTGCTGCCGTCCGCCATCTCCCGGCACAACTGATCTGTGTATGCTTTGACCTCATCAATGTCTTCAATCAAACCATCGGTGATAAACAGATAGATGCCCCATGGGCAGTCACGAAAACGCTCTTCAGTGTAGTAATTGATAGCGGGCATCAGTTTCGTCCCCGATCCCATATTCGACGGTGTAGCGAAATTTGCAGACAGAGCAGTCTTGGAATCCATATCTCCAAGAATCTCAATTTCTTGCCCAAAGTTACCACAGGCCCAATAAATCACCGAAGTTTCGCCATCGCTATCAAAGTTTGCTAAGTATTCGGCTATGGTTCGCGCTACAGGCTGTACTAAATTATTATTGGAACCAAAAAGTGCCGAAACCGCAACCTGCCCCCCGAACAAGTCCGACATGGACTTGGATCCATCAATGGCCAGCCCTGTTTGAGCCCCCTCAACTTCAGGTTTCATTAATATGGTCGCTTTGACTCGAATTGAGCCGTCACTTTCTGAGAATACGTTTACTTCGCCATAAGGTTCTACTACTGATGTTAATTGTGCCATGGTATTATAGTTAGGTTGCTGAGATTCTTTTGATTTCAGACTTACAGACATGCATCACCCACTAATTGCGCTCGACAAACTGCTAGGAATTTGTTGCGTGAGTTATCTGTCTTGGAAAGGCTTTTATGTGGTGATAAGAGAGTTAGTTTTTTAAGTTTTTGGTTTTGGCGTGTTGTTATAAACCGATATATTTCTATATATAACAAATCCTGTCAACATTTTGTTGTTTTTTAATATATTTCTGGCCGCCGCCAGAAAAAATGGTCCATGTCGAGTGAGAGGATTTGGTAACATCCAAATCCAAATAACATGACAAAACAACAAAGACACAAACCTGAAGAAATCATCCTACTGCTGCGCGAATGCGATGCCAGTGACCTGAGCCAAGAAAGCTTCTGTCAGCAGAAGCAGATCTCAGTAGCGACTCTGCACCGATGGCATAAAAAGTATGGAATGATGAACGTGGCGGACGCCAAGCGGCTCAAGGCGCTTGAAAAGGAAAACGGTGAACTCAAGAAGATATATGCCGACGCGATGCTCGGCATCAAAGTCTTGCAGAAGGCGCTCGAAAAAAGCTGTAAGCGCGGCGCACCGCCGGAATTACGCATTGCTCTCCGTTAGTAGCGAGCAATGCAGTCAGCGCAAGTCCTCATCCTACTTCCGTGTGCATCGCTCAACATTGCGTTATCGTCCGAAGTTCCCTTCCGTTAAGAAGGAGACGATCGATAACGCCATCGTTGATCTGAGCATCGAACACCCCGAACTTGGTTCGGACAAGGTGGGTAGGCTGGTGAGGAACCGTGGACTGCGTGTAAGCAGCGAGCGGGTGCGCATAATGCGTCGCGAGGAATTTTTGCAAGTTCCTCCACCTAAGAAAAAACAAAGCCGCCGGGGGATCTCCACAAGACAGCACCCTAAGAAAGCAGCGCGTCGGGGTCACGTCTGGACGTGGGACTTCATCCATGACACCACGCTTAAAGGTGGCAGTTATCGCACGCTGAGTGTTGTGGACGAATACAAGCGTGAGGTGCATGCTTTGCATGTCGCCCGCAATATTGGATCAAGAAAGGTGCAGGAGGTGATGAGTGAACTCAGCGAGAGGCATAGAGCTCCTGACCACATCCGCAGCGATAATGGCCCCGAGTTCGTTGCAAAGTCACTGCAAGCGTGGCTAAAATATGAGAACATCAAAACTCTCTACATTGATCCAATGTTGCCCGTGGCACAATGGATACGTGGAAAGTTTCGACGACAAGTTTCGGAGGGAGTGCCTAGCACGTGAACTGTTTTATACCCTGAGTGAGGCCCGGGTGGTGATCGCTGCCTGGAGAAAGAAGTTAAACCAGATCCGCCCACACCGGAGCTTGAGCATGAAGACTCCGGAGGAGTTTGCCCTCGGCTGGGGACCCGGGGAGCGTTATCGCGCTCAACATGCATCCTACGCTGCGGCCACCCCGGAAGCATGTTGACAGAGCGTTGGAATCGTCTATCATTAAGTTCAGATCCTCTCACTCTTGGTGGGCCATAAAATGGAAGGGTGTCAGAAGCCTTCCGTATTTGTCGAGACTTGGCGGTCCATGAAGGCAACTTGTCGCGAGGCTCTTTCTTTCTCAGTTGCCGAGGGTTAGGCCAGAGAATCCAGCTAAAAGACACACAGGCCGACAGGATATTCGGACAACTTGAAGCGGCGGGATGCATCAAGATCATGACCAAGGGAACGCAACACTCCGAGCAAGGAGGCACAGGCAAAGCGACAACTTACAAATACTTACCAATCACCAATCAAGCCGACAGGATTGCAATTTAAAGAGGCGTGCAAGCCCTGTGAAACGTCCTAACCTATTGCCGCTACAGTGAACACCATTCACGGTCTTGCGTTGACGCCCCCCCCTTTAAGGAATCTTTTAATGAAAAGAGTATTTGGGGCTTGCGTCATTCGTTCGCTTTTTTACGTGTTTGTAAAAAAATAACTATGTCACAAATTCATCACCGTCAGCTTAGCGGTGCAGCACATGTTTTTTCTGTTTGATTTGCGCAAAGTTTGTTATTGATTGGCTATAAGCAAAGCTAGTCAGAAACAACTAGAGCTTATTGCCGCACTTGGATTCTTTGAAGGCAAGGAAATAAGCAAAGAGGATGCTGGAGCTATTGTAGGCTCAGCAACTTGTTCGGTATTTGTAGTTACTTTATGGCTGAGTAGTCCCAATGGGCCCAATCATTTCTTGAATGATGCCATATATGGGATTTATTCTTTCGTCAGTGGGTATGGATCTTTCATATTATTGCCGAACGTATGGAGTGTGGCACTGCGTTAGCCGTTGCCACCACTGACTTGTTCGATTGTATTTTTTTGCGCGCAAGTAAGCCTCTACCATACCACTTCACATCATCCCTAGAAAATATCGATGCTAGAATGCCAGAAGACTTCTGACCATATTCAAACTTTATTATGACATTGAACCCCCTCCTCTTGCATTCACTCGCTAATTGCATTTTCACGTCATTGAGATTTGCAAGTTGCGCATTACGGAAAACACCTCCGATCTCAGTAGAGATCGGTTCATTAGCGATGTAATTATTAGGGGCGTCCTCAAAGAAGAGCACACCTTGATATTCTGTTGGTTTCATTTGTCTCTCTCAAGTATTGTGATCATTTCTTCTCTTGTCTTAATCATGCTTGGAATCTGTGCTGTAGCAGATGCTACAACTCGCCATCCTTGTTGAGCATATGAATTCAATGCTTGTTCAAGCTTTTCTGGATCGAACTTGCCAGAAAACCATTTATCTTTTTGTGTTAGTATTTTGTATTCTTTCATTTTATTGTATTTGTTTTAGTTTTATATCGAACGTCAAAGTCATCTTACGCCTGACCGAGGGTGTACTCCGACTTCTGGGTTGATGTTTGAATGGTTATGGCGGATTGAACTCGCGGCGGGGCAGGCGTTAGGATCGACGACTTGTTATGCCCTTTAGCTAGAGCTCATTCGGCGTTCAACTCGGTGACTCCGAAAAGCTGTGTATTACTTCGTTTTATAGAGAATCCACTTGATTCGTATATTCTGATCGTTCTTCGAATTTATGATACACTTACTCTTAGATAGTTCACAAGGTGTGTTTGCAATCGTGACTATCTCTAGCTCCGATTCGATCTCCGTTGAGGCCATATCGATGCCGCCCCCCGCAGCCTCTTCTAGCAAAATTGGAGCAAACTCGGAAAAATACGTTTCGATGTATTTGCCCAGATCCTCTCTCAATTGTTTCATCGAAGCCTCTGTATATCGAACAGATATTGTCCGCCCTGCGTCAAAATCTTCTCTACTACCACTTAATATTTCTAGTTCGTAAGTATGATCCCACTTGAAAGGCGGAGCACCCGACAGGGCATCATCCATGTTTTCTTGTGAGAATTCCCGAATTTTAAGAGTTTTGTTGTCTTTCCACTCGAAACTCAGGGAGTCAAACTCGCCAGCAGACTTGTCAGGAAGTTCTTCGTCTGTGTCGGTTTCATCACTCACTTTCACCCCGTCAGCCATCAGCTGCAAACGAGTCTCAATTTTATTTGATGAAATCTGGTAAGCGCCACTCGAGGTCGCGTGATACTCACCTTCATAGCTAACTATATCCATTTCGATTGCTATTTCAGTGACTTTTTCCTTTTTGCTGCACGATGTGAGAGCAAATACAGCGAACATTGTAGCAATGTTCCTAAGAGTGTAATTATTCATTGATTGTGTTATTGGATGTGAAGGTGCAAACACCATTATTAGGATTTAGCATAACAGTATTTATTAGTATGCCATTTGGATCGTATATTCTAATAGTATGATTATCTGTTACTTGGCGTTAAATCTTTGAGTTGTTGAGGGTTTATAGTTTTTGCATGTTGTTATAAATAAACATATTTCTATATATGA
>Ga0222717_10003414_pt1 | contig 11950 bp, 11 predicted proteins | sample C33_18DmetaG_FD_165053 | JGI IMG/M metagenome (GOLD analysis project Ga0222717, IMG submission 165053) | Estuarine water microbial communities from San Francisco Bay, California, United States - C33_18D | ecosystem: Environmental > Aquatic > Marine > Unclassified | place: USA: California...
GGGAACGCTGTGTGCATTTTTCTTGTTTTTTAATTTCTTTTCAAATTTTAAAAAAAATATAACAATGAGGGATCTCTTTCACGACATTGCTCCTGCATTGTTTTTGATCCTATCCATTATATTAATTTTCATTATTCCCAACCCATACCCTCAAAGCTTTCTTCCACTCCTACTAGCGCTTAGCTGGAGCTTTGCAAGAACAGTGAAACACATTCGTTTTAATTTCTCGTTCAATCCATTTCTATTTACTTTTGTCATTTTATGGTTGTTTCCTTTGGCTCCTTTTTTCAACCTCAGTTCTAGGCCTCAGCAAACACCTCTTGATCAATTGAAAGAGTGGAAAAAGGTCATCACAGAATCTAACAACAAAAGGATTTCAGTTTTGAGCTTCACAAAAGCTCACCCAGGTTTTATAAGTGCAATGCAACCTGGGTGGTGCTATGACTCCATTGTTGAAGCTCTGAAAATCAAAGATTTTGAAGATAAAGTCAAACAAGCATGGCACCAATCTAGTATCGCAATCATAGATCACAAGATGTCCATCATGGTTCCACAAGCATGTGATTATATCAAAGAACACTCCCTCCCTCTGGATGAAGCTTCAAAACACATTCGTATTCACGGTTTTAAATTGGATGGTTCAGACTTTTACGAAGGAGAACTCGACCTAGAAATAATTCATTCTGGGAAATATCAGATTGATATCACCCCAGAACAAATTTTAAGCATTGATCAAGTTGAAATAAAATCAGGAGCTTTTTTTAATCTAAAAATGGGTCAACATTTGATTGAATGTGACGATTTTGTGGACTCTATTTCGATACGTTTGATTCACTAAAAAACATATTGGAATTGTAAAAACAACTCGTCACTATCATTTGCCGTGGTTCCATCTTTATTTTCATTTTGGCGGTATGTTGCCTGATACTTAATATTGTGACCATCAACAAAATAGTTTAATCCAAGTGATGAACGTTTCCAATTCGCATTGTAGCCATCGGCATCTTGGTTTTGTATACCAACAACCGCTTCGAATTTCTTAGAAGGAAACATATACCCACCTTCAAAAGCCCAATTTTTTAATTTAGTTGTACTGTTAACATACAGTCCACTCGTGATACCTGCATCCACTAAATCGGAATCAAAAGAATTGTATTGCATATCAATAGAGAACCCCGACTTTCTAAAAGCAGTGCTGAATTCAAAAGCAGATACAGAGTCGACATCATCGCTTCTTGTTGGATCTAAATTATCGCCATCGTTCGACCATGAAAATGCCGATAAGAAAAATGATAGTTTAGTTTCACCTGAAAAATCACCCTGAGACATTTTCAAATGCCCAAAAGGGTGATAGCCAATTCTACTCGCGAACATCCAACCTTCACTCCAATCCGATCCTTTATTTTGAGAAATAGGTGAATCAAAATCAAGTTTAGAGTTTGAAGGATCAACCGCACTTTGTGTTAGCGATGCATTCCACGAAAGGGTATCATTTTTAGTTGCTAGAAAAAGTCCAACTGCTCTATCTGGCGTTCCATAATTGTGATCCCCAACAAAGGATCTTTCAACGAGTTGTTGATATTTTGAAGACACCAATTTTTCAGATGAAAAGGGAACAACTGTATTGCCAATTCTCAGTTTAACGCTTTTATACCCTTTATACTCGAGGTAGTTATCTTTAACTTCATTTTTGCTTTTTCCTAAATCCCATTGAATTTTCACTTTCCAATCTTTGTGAGCACTCGCTTCTAAATAAGGACGAAGACGTCTGAAAAACAAGGAGTCTTCAGTCGCTCCTTTATCTGGACTTTCTGAATGGTATTGCAATTGAACTCTACCGCCAATTTTAACATATTTTTCACCGTCATTAAATTTAATGCCAGCATATGCTGAGCCGGATATCAAAACGGCTAATCCCATTGCCATATGCGTTAAAACTTTTTTCATTCTCATTTTCCTTGAATTAAAATATCCACATTTTTATAAGGGATTTTTTTTTTTGACAATAATTTAACTCATGCAAGGCACAAGTCAGATAATACTCAAAAAACTATTTTAAGTATTTTTACCAGCTTTTGCAATACCGAGTCTGAAAGATGCTGTAGTATAACCATCAACACTTGAAATATGTACTGTACGCCCTACAGCGTTCAATATTTGACTCACCATAGCAAGTCCGTTGCCTGTGCTTCTGCCTTTACTAGAAAGCATTTTCATAAAGAGTAATTTTTCATTATCTAAAACGACACTGTCAATTTCTTCTTTAGTGACATAGGTGAATTTGTTTTTTTGAATGTAATTGTCTATGAATTTTTGGTTACTTCTCAATGCCTCGGGAACAACCAGCATTTCACCTTCATCATTTTTAATAACCCAGCCTTTTTTATATGCATTTTTTAAGCTATTGATCAGTTTGTTCCAATCAACTTCACCTTGGTTCTCCACACGGACCAATAAGTCATCACCTGACATGTTGATTCTAATATTAAACCGGTTGTTGCTTTCAACTGACCCTTCATAGGCATTTTTCACGAGTTCTTCTAAACAGATCTGAAGATCGTGCTGATCGATTTTGACATTTAAGTTTTGAATGGTTAAATGCAAATCTACATCTAATCCTTCACCTTGATAGTTACCCAATACGTGAGCTAAAGCTAAAAAAACATTACTTTTATTCTTTTTATTGGTCAACTTAACTTCTTAAAAAATATAACGATACATAAAGAATATATGGAAATTATTGTTTTTCAAGACTTAAATCCTTGTTTTTTATTCGTTTCCGACAAAAAACACCACTTTGTAATTAAACTACAACAACTTAAATTACATTTTTGTCGTTAAATTTGCGACAACTCTGTATCAAATAACTTTTAACGGAATCACTGGAGTATTTTTGAATGGATATGCTCAAAAATAATAACCACATCCATATGAGGTAGAATGAAAATAAACAGATTTATATGTGAGTTATCTGGATTGGTGACAGAGGTTTAGCCTAAAATGAGCCCTTTAAAAATTAAATACCAACTGGGCAAAACCGATATAAATAATAATCCCCAAAATGTCAATGATGCCTGTTATAAGTGGAGTTGATAACAAAGCGGCATCAATGCCCATTTTACTGCAAAACAGTGGCAAAGCGGCACCCATAGCCTGCCCTAAGACGACCAATATCAAAGCAGACACTGAAACGGTTAACCCTAATTTAAAAGCAATTTCTGGATTGGGTTCTATCAAAAAAGAACCCAATGCTAGTAAACAACCTAAGCATAAGCCAATCAAAGTACCTACTAGAATTTCTTTTTTTACATGTGCTGTAATATCTGAAAAAGAGAACTCACCCGTGGATATCCCACGAATAGTCACAGTAGAAGATTGAGCTCCAGCATTTCCTCCAGCTCCAATTAGTAGTGGTATAAAAAATGTTAAGATCACCATTTTATCAAAAATAGCGTGATAAAAATTCATAATATATATGGATAAAAAGCCAACGGCCACTAAAACCAATAACCATTTAACGCGTTCTTTAGTTATACTCAACACACTTGTGTGCTGATAATCTCCAAATTGATGACCAGCTGCTGCGAGTTTATAAAAATCTTCCGTCACTTCCTCTTCTAAAAAGTCCATCACGTCATCGACAGTGATGATACCCACCATTTTTTTTTCACTTTCGATGACTGGCAAAGCCAATAAATCATATTTTTGAATCAACTTCGCTGCTTGCTCTGGACTTTCATGGCCTTGAATCGAAATGATGTCTTTGGTCATGATATTTTTTATACTTTCTGTAGTCGAAGAGATGATCAGGGTTCTCAATGAAACCATGCCCACTAATTTTTTATCTTCATCTAAAACGTAAATGTCATAGATCGTTTCATTGTTCATTGCATTCCTTCTGATGTAACGCAAAGTTGATTCTACGGTATAATCCTCTTGGATCGCAACGTAGTTTGTTGTCATGAGAGCACCCGAAGTATCTTCTTCGTAGTTGAGCAGCATCACCATATCTTTTCTTTCCGCTTCAGCGATGAAACGGAACAATTCACGTTGCCTTGATGCATCAAAGGTTTGGAAAAAGTCGACCCGTGTATCGGGAGGTAATATTTCCAAAAGGTCTGCCACTTTTGAATCTGCAGCATCTTCAATCAAACGATGCAGGTCCCTAATCTCTATAAAATTCAATACCTTTCTACATATCGAACCATCAACAATCCCTATCACCTTCCAAAAGTTATCTCGATCTAAAGCACCAACTAACTCAGCAATTTTTGCAGGATGCGATTCGCTAAAGTAATGCTTCAGAGCAGTTACATCCCCTCTTTCAATTAAACTTACTATTTCTCGAATTAAAATTTCTTTGTTAAGTATTTCATCGTACCTTTCACTGACAGAAGTTCTGGATGTATTATCTTCGTTCTGCATGACTTTTTTTCAGCATCAAAGTTGCGACTATGAACTCAAGTTTAGTAAGATACAGAGATTTTAATGTAGTTCTATCAAACACACTAACTATTTAAAAATAATCCTAAATCCGACTGTTAAAATCAGTCAATTCAAAGGGAGATCCACTTTTTCTAAAAAGCGCAAGTGTGCTTTAGCTGTAGTTAGCCCGAAGGGCCGAAGTTTGCGTGCAAATGAGGTGCCCGTGAAGATTGATGACTGCAGATGAGGTACAATTGCGCTTTTTAGGATAGCACCCGCCAAGCTCCAGGGGTCACCCTTGTGTATTTTTTGAATATTTTCGAAAAATACTGACTCGATGAGAAACCTAAATTCTCAGATATTTCAGTTAAACTCACGCCTTCTTTCATTTTCTTTTTTGCATAATCTATTTTCACTCTGTTGATATACTCTCTTGGGGGCATGCCGGCACTCTGCTTGAATCGCGTTTTGAAACGGCTTAACGATAAATGAGCCTTATCTGCCATTTCCTCTAAGCTGAAGGTTCCACATGGATTTGAATCAATTCTTTCGCAACACTTTTCTACAAGAGAATCGGTCCTTTCTTTTATGACTGTTTTTGAACATTGTATAAAATTGATTAAACAAGCTATTAAAGCATGACGCAGTTGCATTTTTTCTAGTACATTCTCCGATTCTATAACAGTTTTTTGCCATAGTTCATTCCACAGTTTTTTTGAATGTTTATCTCCTTTAAAATGATGGCTTTCGATCGATAACAATTGATCTTTTAATTGTTTACTTTCAAGTTTTGGCAGATCTAGTATTTCACCTTCTTCAGGCATTTGCAGAATCAGCCAAATAAGTTCCCCCCTTTCTTGAGGTGCTCCATCTGTTCCGTGAAATTGATCTGGCAGTGTGATAAAATAATCTCCGCTCTTTAAATGATAGTTTTTTTCGCCAATACTATAGTTCTGTGTGCCTGACAATAAATAGCATATTTCAATTGATTCTTCGTGTTTATGAGAATCTAAAGGGGTCGCAGCTTCTGTATGGACATACCTGCCTAGAAAACAACTTTCTTTGATCGGGATTGTGTAGGTTTTTCTCATGGCTTAAAGTTTTATGAACATCCATGAACATGGCAAACACGCCAACCTGAGATATTGGGTATATTATCCAAGCCAAGTACCTTTGCATGTTTTTTCTGTCGTCCCTGATGAATGTAAACTTTCATATAGATATTTTATTCTTTGAGTATTTCCATGCAAGATAGTTGCCAATGAACCAGTCACTAATTAATACCTCTATGGTGGGATTGATATTGTTTTGGTGTCATGTCATACATTTCTTTAAACAAGGCATAAAATTGAGCAATACTTTTAAAGCCACAGTCGTAAGCCAAATGAATTATATCCTTATCCATACTTATCAAAGCTTGACTTGCGTATTTTAAGCGCACTTCATTCACTAATTGAGACGGCGTTTTCCCTAGCGCTTTCATCACAACTCTACTCGTATGCTCTTTTGATTTAAAAGATAATTCAGATAAAACGATCGACCCTTTTCTAAAATTGGCAGGTTTTTTTATTTCAATCAAAGCATTCGACAACCAAGAAGGTAAGTTCGTAGGCAATGCCTGTGTAGGGCTCAATATTCTAAACAAGTCCGTTAAGAACCAATCCAACATGAGTGCCGACTTCGATTGGTATAACATTTTTTCAACTGTATTTTCCAATTGAAGTAACTGCATCGCATTCAGTGACATCATTAAAGGGACCTTCGCTGTTCCTCCCCAAAACTGATGGTCATCTTCAAAATATCTATTTTTAAATGCCATTAAATCCTGAAGTGAAAAAGCCACATTCACAAACTTACAATGATGCTTTGCTCGACTCTTAATGGAATGCAAATCGTCTGGCCTTATAAAAGTAATATCTCCCTTTTTTAAAAGAAACTCCTTCCCATTCACTAAATGCGTAGCCTCTCCTTCTTCGACCCAAAAGGTTTCTACAAAATCATGACTATGTAAACCAGAACGGTCATTGCGGCTATCCCTAAATACATTTCTAGCAAAATGGTATTTTTCACCGGTCATCAAGAAAGATTCAAGAGAAATGGGTTTCATCAATTTTATCAAATTAAAGTATATTTAGTGTAATATAAATACTAAAATATCAATATAAAGTAATATAATGTCATTTTTTGAGAAGAATTAAAGCTTTTTATCATTAATATTAAACTATCAAAAATAAAGGAGCTTTAAATGACAACTCAAACTACATCTATCTATTCTGAACAACAGATCAAAGACTATCACAAAAATGGCTGTCTTTTACCAGCACTTCAGATATTTAATGAAGATGAACTCAGCGAGTTAACCTCCATTTTTGAAAGATTAGAAAGCGAAGGTCGCAATCTAGACACTCCTCACTTTAGATTTCCAGAGTTATTAAAATTTTTACTCGACGATAGAGTTCTCGATGTTGTAGAACCCTTGATTGGCCCTGATATTGGATTGTTTTCTAGTCACTTTATCTCCAAAGAACCCAATAAAGGGCTAGCAACACCTTGGCACGAAGATAGCAACTATTGGGACGGGCGTTTTGATAAGTTCGACGGCATTGTAACGGTATGGTTGGCCTTAGATGAATCAACGCTTGAAAATGGCTGCATGAAACTGATTCCCGGTTCCCATATGCGCAATGATTTTATCTACGAACCTTGCTCCACTGATGAAAATATCTTCTTCAAAGGTATCACGAATATTGACGAAGATTCCGCTATTCCCTGTGTACTAAAAAGAGGCGAGTTTTCTCTACACGATTCACGCATTGTTCACGGTGCGAAACCAAACACTAGCACCAAAAGACGCTGTGGTTATACCATGCGTTATTTTTCTCAAAGCATGAAGTACCTCGGTGATAAAGATAGTTTTAAAATGTGGCACTGTAGAGGAGAAAACCCTCTAAACAACCCTGTTGTAAACTAAATAAAACCCTTCAATTAACAATCCATTATTTTTTTCAATCTTTTAAACTATAAGAATACTCAGTCACTGAGTTTGATCTAAGAGACTATCTCCTAACATAGGGTATTCTAATGGACAAAAAAATTCAAATCTGGGATAGTCTACGCCTATTCCTGCTCAGTTGCATCGAACCCATCATGCACTCCATTGCTATGATGATATTGGTTCAACATTTTAGCGGCAACCTTTTTCACAAAACCATGCTGGCCATGCTCATGCCCTGTGGTTTACTACTGAGCATTGCTGTTGTTTTCATTTGCTCTCATCGAGATTGGGGCAAAAATAAAATCATTTGTAGTCTCACAGGGGTTGGTTCTATTTGTTTTTTTCTCGCCACCACAACAGACTCGATTTGGGCTTATATTATTCTAATTGCCATTCCCGTTATGTGCATGTACTCAATACTACCCATCGCTGGTGAAGTGTACAGTATTTATAAAAAAGAACAAAGAGCAAAACGTTTTGTAACGTCCATCATTGCAACGGTATCGGGATCACTCCTTTTTACCTATCTTTATAAAGGCATGATCTCCACAGAACCTTTTGAATACAAAAGCGTTCTCATCATGTCTGCCATCATCTTCTTTTTTTCAGCTCTTTGCGCTTTAAAACTTCCTAATAGTCGACTAAAAACTCGCGAACTCAAAATCAAAGAAGTGCTTTCTGTTTTTAGAGAGGACAAACTTTTCAGCTATATATCTCTGGCATGGTACCTACTAGGCGTTGGCAATCTATGGATACTCCCCTATCGAACTAACTATTTTCTCGAAGAAAGATATGGTTTTTCTTATAATCCTTCAACCATTTTAATCCTTATCGTTATCATTCCTTCAGTCTGCAAAATCATTGCCACACCTATTTTTGGATGGCTATTCGACCGCATGAATTTTATTGCACTGCGAATAGGTATCAACCTGCTGTTCATCCTCTACATTTTTTTGCTTCTTTTTGGCAGTACTTTTACCGAACACATCATTGCCATGGTTGTGTATGGCTGTGCCTTTTCAGGTGGAGGTATCGCATGGAACTTGTGGACCACCCGATTCGCTCCACCCCACAAGGTATCACTCTATATGTCTATACACGCATTTTTAACGGGAACCCGAGCTATTCTCAGTCCCCTTGTAGGACTTTGGGCGCTGCAAACACTTGGTGGAAAATTTTGTGCTAGCATTGCCATGACTTTAATATTCGTCGCAACATGCATGTTGTTTCCAATATTAAAGTATGGCCGCGTTAGATTTGAAAATTAAAAACTTACTTCAAGTATTCTAAAAGTGTTGTAATACCATATCCCGTTCCACCTTTCTTTTGGTGGGTGTATTGTTCACCTGTATAGGCTGGACCAGCAATATCAATGTGAGCCCAAGGTGTATCGCCAACAAAAGCTTCTAAAAACATTGCGGCAACAATAGCCCCTCCTGGAGAATGACCAATGTTTTTAAGATCGGCGATGTCTGAATTTAATTTTTTCTTCAATCGGTTGTTGAGTGGTAAGCGCCACAGCTCTTCACAAGCACGATCTGAAGCATCCATAATATCGGTTGCCATTTTTTCATCATTACAAAAGTAACCCGCCATATTGGGGCCAAGTGCTGCCAAGCATGCTCCCGTTAAGGTTGCTAAATCGATGATTTGCTCTGCACCTTTATCTTTTGCATAGGTGATCGCATCGCATAAAGTGAGCCTACCTTCTGCATCGGTGTTTAAAATCTCAACGGTTTTCCCACTGCGTGTCACAACCACGTCACCAGGTTTAGTCGAACCACTCCAAGGCATATTTTCTGTTGCGGCAACAATAGCGTGAACTTCATATTTTGATCCAAGTTGAGCTAAAGCGACCATCGTGCCTATCGCCGTTGCTGAACCCGACATATCTAATTTCATGGTTTCCATGTGACCAGAAGGTTTCATGGAAAGCCCTCCACTGTCGAAGGTAACACCCTTACCGATAATAAAAATTTTCTTTTTCTTTTTACCCGCTTTGCTTTTCAAACTCATGTGAATGAAACGCGCTGGGTGCGTGACTGAACCAGCACTCACACTTAAGAAACAATCCATTTTTTCTTTTTTAATTTGAGCTGGGCCCATGACTTTAATATTGAAACCGTGCTTTTTAGCCATTTTCGTAGCAAAATTTGCCAAACTCTCTGGATATATTTCACAACCCGGCTCATTGATTAAGTCACGAGCTATAGCAACACTTTCTGAAATCACTTTAGCTTTTTTAATGCTCTCAGCCGCTCCTTTGATTTTTGTATTGATTAATATCTTACACGTTTTTGGTTTTTTCTTATCAGTTTTGTATTTATCAAAACGATAATCAAATAACAATAAAGAAAAACACATGAGCTGTAACTCGTCCGCTGTCATTTCAGTCGGGATGTTGATCAGTGCAGACTTAACTTTGGACGCTTTGATTTGTTTTGAGATAGAAGTTCCCAACTTCAACATTCTGTCTTCGGTATCGGTTTTTCCTGCACCGGCTAATAAAATCATTTCGCGACTTTTAGCACTGCTAATCTGAACAGTGATAGCACTGCCCTCCCCAGCTTTGAATTCCAAAGCATTGGCTTCACTGCTGACACTTTTTTGAACAGCAGCCGGTAAACTTTCTAAAGTTTTTTTAACGGTTTTTTCTTCGCTGAGAATATGAGTTGTTAGTTCACTGGTTGATTTCGTAGATTTATTGAGTTGGATTTCAAGCATGATTTAATGAGAAAAGTTAACTTAGAGATCAATAGTCTAAAGTTGACTTTCATTTCCCAAGCCTTCACACTTAAGATTTTACTAGAAAATTTAACGATTTTGTTCTTGATTTATTTGGTTTTTATAATAGATTTCACACGCCATCGCGTTTTATCTGCACCCCTTCAAAAGCATCTTGCAAACCATTTAAATCAAAATGACCCGTTACAAAATCGGTGAGTGCAAAATTTTTCCTTTGAGCCAAAGCAATAATCTGGCTATATTCATTTTAAGTAGGCAATTTTCACGTATGCGGTTCCACGATGAGTTTGAGTGAGCCCGCAGCATTTTGTGCAGCGACAGCTTTATTAAATTCCCTAAGGCTAAAACGGTGAGTGATCAAAGGTGCCCAATCAATTTTTCCAGACATCAACATCGACAATGCTTCTTCATAGTCCACTCTTACCGATGAATTCGCACCGTGAATGTGCAACTCTCGGTAGTGAATTAAATTCAGGTCAACCATCGTAGCTGGATTCGATTTTGGCATGCCGGCAAAAAAGGATAAGTGACCATCGCGTTTGAGCATCTCCATAGCGGGTGCGGCCAAAGTTGTGGTTGAAGCACACACAATTGAAGCGTTCACGCCTTCTCCTGCTTCGCTATTTTCTTTAACCCACTCAACAGCATCTGCATCTTTTGTGCATATAAAATCATCGATAGGGAGGCCTATTTTTTTTGCTAAATCGAGTTTGCCTTTGGAACGGTTCATCACCGTCACTCTTTTCACACCTCTGGCTTTTGCAACCAAGGCATTCAATATGCCAATGATTCCCGCCCCCATGATCACAACGTGGTCCATACCTTCTAATGGGATCGATCGCAAACCGTTAATACAACAACTAAGAGGCTCCATCAAGGTCGCTATATCTGTGTTTAGGGCATCGGGTATTTTGATTAAACAGTTTTGGTCAACGCCAATTTTTGGCATGATCATGTATTCTGCAAAACCACCGTTGTAGGCATAACCTATGGCAGTGAAACCTTTTTCACACAGGTTTTGGCGACTGGATTTACATGCATTGCATTCGCCACAACCAATCACCGTTTGCACGGCTACGCGCTGGCCAATTTCTACAGAATCAACATTTTCTCCCAATGCTTCAACTCGACCAACAATTTCATGGCCGACAATGGGTACCGACACAGGCTTTTCGCCCGCCAACACGCGCTTGTCGGTGCCACATAGAGCACAGGCATCTATTTTTAATAAAACTTCGCCTTCTTTAACGCTTGGTTTTTCGACTTCTTTTACTTCAACTTTACCGGGTTGTTCCAAACATGCAGCTAACATTTTTTCTCCATTTTTATTTATAAATTGATTCAAATATCCAGTGGTCAACTTTTGCCGAATCGCTTACTTTAGCAATGGCTTGCATTTTACTCATGGATCGCAATCTATCTGCTTTCATTTTATCCAAATCCGGCAGTGCACCAACCAAAGCGAAAAAAATATTTTTAGCTGATTTACATGAATTTAGTGTCTGCAACGCTACTAGCGTATAAAAAATCACATAACCTCACTAAAACAGTATGACCTGTAATAAATTTGCCACTTTTATAAAACACTCTCTATAAGGGCTTCAATGCCCCTACATACAAGATATCGAAATATGGCAAACACAATTTAGTTGCCTTCAGTCCCGATTCAAAAGAATAAACCCCAATGACTTTAACTTTTTAAACTATGCATGCTTTTCTGAAACTGACCCACACTATACTACTTCTTCTTCACTAATTAATCCTACACATAATTGGATAGCGACA
>Ga0222717_10003415_pt1 | contig 11948 bp, 9 predicted proteins | sample C33_18DmetaG_FD_165053 | JGI IMG/M metagenome (GOLD analysis project Ga0222717, IMG submission 165053) | Estuarine water microbial communities from San Francisco Bay, California, United States - C33_18D | ecosystem: Environmental > Aquatic > Marine > Unclassified | place: USA: California...
CATTTCTTATGGAAAGAAAACTTGAGTTATAAGATTGTATTAGGTGGCTGTTTCGCTGTTTCTTCAATTTATATAATACTTAGATGATAAATACCATGCATAGGAAATTTCAATATAAAAAATCATGACAGTAATGGGTGCAATTGTTTATGATGGTGAGTGTGCTTTTTGCATAAAACAAATACAGCGTATTCAGAAATTTGATAAAAAAAATCAATTCATGTATGATGTGCGTCAAAATAAAAATATCATCAAGTTATATCCCGAATTGAAAGAATTTGAAGATGTTGATGGGTTGCGTTTTTGTTCAAAAGACCACGTTGCTTTTATTGGTGCCGACGCTGTTTATCAAATATACAGTAAATTGTCTCCTTTTTATTTGCTTGCTTGGGCTTATAAAATTCCTGGACTGAATTATGTTTTCAAAGCAATCTATGCTTGGATTGCTAGGAATAGATATAAATTTTCTGCTCAATGTGAGGATGAGGTTTGTGAGATTCCTTTTAATGAAAGAAAATCTTGAGTTGTATTTTAACCGTATCCCATAATATAGTTGAATGGATAAAGAAAAATTAGAAGAATATATTTATAAGCACGATCGAGCCGAAGCTTTTTTAGATACTTGCGCAGAGTCAAATGGCTTATCGCAGAAAAAGACAAGTGGCAAAATGTCTAAAATTGAAAAGTCTGGGAATGTTTATGAAATAAACAAAAGATTTTTTAGTTGGGAATCTGAAAGACATTATTTTCATGCGTACTATTTTAGTGAAAAACCGGAATCACTAACACACCCTTTTAGCTTTGCTGGTTCATTAATTCGAAAAGACTTTCAATTTTTAGAGAATAAAGTCGAAGAGAATAGAAAATCAAAAGTTTCGTGGAAAGACTGTGAATTATCTTTGGGATTCCCAACACCGGTTGATAAGCTTTTTCATTATAATTGGAGTCAAATGGGTTGTTTGAGTGAAGGAGGAATGCATTCTCGAAAAAAACCTGAATTATTTATCAAAGATATCGAAGGTAGTATTCAGAGAATGGATCAATTCGATAAATCAGCTCGAATAAAAGCTAAGTTAATAAAATGGAATGACTCTCGAGGGTTTGGATTATTATCGTCTGAGTTATTTAAAAAAGTACTGATCAATATTAACGACTTACCAAAAACGGATGAAGCAATCGAAGCCGGCATGGAATTTGAAATAAGAGTTTTAAATACAGGCCAAAGACCAAAAGCTTGTGATGTTATTTTGAGTGACTGAAAATCTTAGATGGATTCAATTGCTTCCAGTACAGCATTTGGAGTTAAAACTTCAGCTAATTCAATTTCAAGACCGTCACTACCAACCAGTAAATAAAAGGGAACGCCTGTTCTATTGTATTGCGCAAGTTTGTGAGTGATTGATGCATCTTGTTTTGTCCAATCAGCTTTAAGCATGGTGATGTTTTTATTTCTAAATGCTGACAAAACATCTTTTGAAGCTAAAACAACTCTTTCATTTACTTTGCAACTCAAACACCAATCAGCAGTGAAATCAATAAAGTAGGGTTGATTGTTTGTTAAAAGTTTGCTTTCTATTTCTGGGGTCCATTGGGTCCAGATATCTTCTTTTTTATCACTCATTGCATAGATAATGGGTACAATGATTAGGCAAAGAGCAATAGCTCTAGCAATACTTTTTGAAGTCAAGGTGGCTCCCATAGTGCCCCATTTGCCGTAGACCCATGCGCCTATGCTAGAGAATATAAAAATACCGAGTAGATTGAATGTGCTTGAAAAATCACTCAAGCTGTTGAATAAGTTCACTAACCATAGAACGGTGAATAAAACGAGAAAACCCATGCAGTGTTTGAATGTGACCATCCAAAGGCCAGGTTTGGGTAATAAACTGGATAGAGTTTTCGATGAAGAAAGCACAACATAGGGTATCGCCATACCAAGACCTAAACTAAAAAATACTAGCAGTGATATATAGGCGGGTTGTGTTAAAGCAAAGCCTAATGCTCCCCCCATGAAAGGAGCCGTGCAGGGTGTTGCAATAAGGGTTGCTAAAACTCCACTGAGAAATGATCCAACAAAACCACCTTTTTCTCTTACGGTACCACTGGTGGAAGCGATATTGATGCCAACTTCAAACACGCCAAATAAATTGAGAGCAATAAAAAACATCAGAAGGGCTAGTCCTCCTACGAATTCAGCGGATTGCAAGTGAAAACCCCAGCCAATAGCAGAACCACCAGACCGCAAAGCAAGCAGCAATCCAGCTAGAGCAAGAAAAGTCGTAATGATGCCCAGTGAAAAAGTAAGGGCATGGGATATGGCTGTTCCTCTGCTCTCTTCAGCTTGTTTAACAAAACCAGTGACTTTAAGAGAAATGACAGGGAAAACACATGGCATAAAGTTTAATATAAAACCACCGATAAATGCAAAAATGAGAATCATAAAAAGAGATGTGTTTTCAGTGCTTTGAGCTTCTGTATTCATGAGGTTTTTTTTGTTATCAGATGGTCTTATTTGTATCTCGTAGGAGAACTCTTGGTTGGCATTTTTAAATAGCAGTACTCCGTTAAGGAATGCTTCACTTGCATTTTTCAAGGCTTCAATTTCAATGCAAATCTTATCGTTTGTTAGAGTTATTTTTTGAGAGCCATTATAAGGTATTTGTGTATCATCGTAGGGGAAAAATATGACTTCTTTGGGTTTGAATGAATCAGAAAATTCAATTGTGTTCAAGGAGATGAAGTAGGTGTGATTTTTTTTATTTAATTGTAGATTTTTAAAATCATTTTTACGTGGAATTTTATTTTTGCTTTGTGTAAAAAGGGCTGTGGTTTTAGAGTTGATGACATTGGCTTTAGCGATTGTAATCGCTGTGCTTAGAGTTTGTTCTCCGGGGATACAAGACTCTTTACAGGCCAGCCATGAAATGTCTCCTTTTAAGGTAATGTCACCCATAGGTGTATCTTCTGAAATAGTCATTTTGACTAATAGGTTTATATTGTTTTTGTAGCCATAGTTGACGATATCATCAGCAATGAATTTATGAGGTGTGGGCCAAATAATATCTCCGTTTGTGATACCTTTTGGGAGGTCCCATTTTATTTCAGTTGGAAAACCAACTTCTCCTGCATACCTCCAATAGGTGTGCCAATCTTTTTTCATTTTTAGATTGATTGCTACTAAAAAGCTGGAGCCAGGCTGAATACTTGAGTATTCGCTGGCGATGCTTGCTACGACTGTGCTCGAATCTTCGTCACTATCTTGTGAGTAAGGTTGTGAATGGTTGGTTGTTTCAAAAGGGTTGGAACTTGCCACTCCAGAGCAACATAAAAATATTAATGAAAAGAGAGATACGAAAAATAATTTATGATAGGGGGTATGCATAATTTTGAATCGACAGTGATCTACTAAATGTTTTGTCCGCAAGCATAAGCAGATGCCCATGCCCATTGGAAATTATAACCCCCTAGCCACCCTGTCACATCTAAACACTCGCCTATAAAATATAAACCAGGTACTTTTTTGGATTCAAAAGTTTTTGATGATATTTCATTGGTATCGATTCCGCCTCTTGTTACCTCAGCCGTTCGGTAACCTTCTGTTTTGCCTGGGCTGGTCTTCCATTGTTGTAATTCAACAATAATAGAGTCTAATTGCTTTTCATTTATTGAATTCATGGCTTGGTTCCAGCCTTTAATATCACAGATTCTTTCAGCCAAACGTGCAGGTAATGTTTGAGATAAGATACTTTTAAACTTTTTTTTACTTTTGTTTTGTAATAGATCTTTCCATTTTTGGATTGTTATTTTTTCGGGAATGAAATTGATAGAAATAGATTCCCCTCTATTCCAATAGGATGAAATCTGCAAAATAGCAGGTCCGCTGATGCCTTTGTGGGTGATAAGTACAGCCTCTTTAAAACTAGCTTTTTTATTACTGACGATGGCCATGAATGAAAGGCCAGCTAAGTCTTGTGTGAATAAAGCATCTTCGTCTTTGGTGATAAAGGGAACCAAAGCAGCATGCGTTTCAATCGATTTAATTTTGAAGCTTTTGGCAATAGAGTAGGCGAAATCACTTGCTCCACTTTTAGGTAATGATTTTCCTCCTGTGGCAATGACTAACTTGGTTGTTTCAAATTGTCCGTCAGATGTGTTTAATTGAAAGGTGTTATCAACTTTAGAAACGTTATCAATGGAGATATTTGTTTTGATTGATATATTTAAATTTTTACATTCAGACAGTAGAAAGTTTAATATTTCCCTGCTTGATTTTTTGCAAAATAGTTGGCCGAGCTTTTTTTCAAACCATTCGATATTATGTATGGATATACTATCTAAAAAATCACTTGGAGAAAAACGCTTTAAAGCAGAAATACAGAAGTGTGGATTATTAGATAGAAAATTTTTAGGCTCAGCATGTAGATTAGTAAAGTTACAACGCCCTCCACCAGAGATAATAATTTTAGTTCCTGCAGTTTTGAAATGTTCTAGAACAAGGACTTCATAGCCTCTCAATGCGGCTTGGATAGCACAAAATAAACCTGAAGCTCCTGCTCCGATGATGATAACTTTGTTTTCTTTGTTCAAAAAAAGAAGCTCTATTGAGGGAGCAACTTGCTGTTACAATGAGGGGCGGTTGATTTTAAGTCGTTCTACTGGAAATGAACGTTCACAATAACAGCAATAATGTTCTTTATTATTGAGTTTGAAGCGCGTGGTTACAGGCTCGTTGTTGGTGATACAGTTATTGTTTCTGCATACAAATAAGCCTATAGCTTCTTCGGGTATTTCTGGATGTCCTTTAGAAATTATTTTATAATTTTCAATAATATTGAGAGTGCTCATCGGAGCGAGTGAAGCTAAGATTTCGGTCTCTCTTTGGCTCAATACTTTGTCTTGTATTTTAATGATGCCTTTGTTCTCTTTTGACTTGCTGGATAAATTAACGCCTATAAAAAAACAATCATTTTCATCGGTAAGCAATTCTACAGCTAGCAAGGTTCTTGAGGCTGGAAGGTGATCAATCACAGTTCCGTTTTGAATGGCTTCTACAACTAATTTTTCTTTAGAGTTCATGGTTGTTCAGTAGAAGGTGGAGGAGTGCTTTGCGAACAGGAATGCCATTGCCTGCTTGTTCAAAAAATGCAGTGGCTTCTAATTTATCAACAGAGCGGTCGATTTCAAATACTCTAGGAAGGGGATGTAGGATTTTAAACCCTTTTTTTACATTGTTTAATAAACTAGCTGTGATTTTATAGCTTCCTCTTACGCGTGAAAATTCAACTGGGTCGGGAAAGCGCTCTTCTTGAATGCGTGTTACATAGAGAACATCTATGTTGTTGATATCGTCATCCAAATTCTCACTTATATCAAATTTTATATTTTTTGATCTCAAAAAATCTTGGTAAGTTTCGGCGAGTTGCAAACTACGTGGCGAAATGAATTTGAATTCGACATTAAAAAATGAAAGTGCTATTAATAGTGAGTGAACTGTGCGCCCGTATCTTAAATCTCCCATTAGTGCGATTTTGAGCTTTTTGCCTTCGAGTAATTCAGGATGTGTTTTAGAGATGGTGTATAGGTCGATGAAGGTTTGCGTGGGGTGTTGGTTTGCGCCGTCGCCACCATTGATAACAGGTACCGTTGATGCTTCAGCTGCTACACGAGCGGCGCCTTCTAAATTATGACGTATAACAATGATATCAACGTACTGAGTGATTACTTTTATTGTATCGTAAAGTGTTTCTCCTTTTTTTGCAGAAGAAACCATTGCATCGGCAAAGCCTAGTGTTGACCCGCCAAGTTGCATCATCGATGCTTCAAAAGATAATCGGGTTCGCGTGCTCGGTTCAAAAAACAAGGTTGCTAAGCATTTATTATTTAAACTGTCGTTTCTCGTGTTTTCCATTTGAGCAGACAATTTGAGAACTTCAATGATTTGATCACGAGTAAAATCATTGATGGATATTATGTTGCGTACGCCGCTAAGACAACTCAAATTATTACACTCTAAATCCCAGTTGTTGGAACTTTAGGGGATAACAAACAGCGTCAAGATGTAGATTTAAAAATTGGAGAAGTGCTTCATGTTAGGGCATCGCTGTGGGTGTTTTTATGTTTGCGTTCAGATAGAATTCAGGTCTTCTCACAACGATTACATTTTTGTACTTGTTGATTTTGAGACTTTGGTTAGTTATCAATTTAATTCTATATAAGAATGTGCGATAGAGCTACTGAATGTCTTGTGTTAAGATTTTCTAGTATTCTACTTTGTTCAGGTAAAATAATTCCATGTTATTAGGGTGTATTGAGTTTAATTGAAAATAGCAATTTATCATAATCTTCCTTCGGGCGGAGGATTATTGCATTTGAGTGATGTTGTTCGGAGCCTTAAAGAAGCAGGGCATGAACTTCATTTTTATAGACCGAGTTGTGCTGAAACAGAATTTTGTTCTTTTATCGATTGTATTGATGAGCATCATGAATACCCGAGAGAATTGTGGAAACCCGTTTTCTCAATTTTAAACCCTTTTTTATATAAGCGATATTTGCAAAAAGTTATTGATGAAGATCGAAAAATTGCGGAGGATATTAATAAAGGTTCTTACGATGGGGTTTACATTGGCCAGTGTCAGATATGGACAGAACCTCCGATTTTAAAGTATCTGGATTCAAAGCTCAAATCAATTCTATACTGCCAAGAACCAAAAAGAAGTTTTACGAAAAGCGTTTTTTAAATCAAATAGCAGCTTGGCCATGGTGGAAAAAATTGTGGAGATTGCCTACCATCAATTGGATGAAAGCACGCCAATCAGAGCATATTAGTTCGGCTTCAGTCGTGTTTTGTAATTCAGAATTTTCAAAACAAAATATTTTAAACGCTTATAAAGGCGTTGATCCAGAAATCTGCTATATTGGGGTAGATACTAAAGTTTTTCATCCTTTTGAAGGGGTTGAGAAGAAGATCAAACAATTAGCTTCCGTAGGAGCGCTGGATCCTTCAAAAAATCATATGATGGCCATTGAAGTAGCTGCTTTGAAACCTGGAGGTTGTGGTTTTAAGGTTGTGATTGTTACAGATCGATCTTATGGCGATACTGCTAATCAATTAAAAAAAAGAGCAAAAGAAACTGGTGTTGAATTAGAGATTAAGGTAAGGATTCCTACAGCAGAACTGGCTGAAGTTTTGAGGAGTTCATTCAGTGTGATTTATTGCCCATTGATGGAGCCTTTTGGAATTGTAAGCATAGAGTCTCAAGCGAGTGGTACGCCTGTTTTAGGAAGAGATGAAGGTGGAATTAAAGAAACGCTCATTTCAGGTGTTGGCGGGTTTAGATTATTGGATGATCCTGTTGATTATGCGAATAAATTAACTGAGTGGTTAAATGAACCAAATGAATATCAAGTGTTTTTTGAGCAAACAAGGAAACATATTTTAGAAAATTGGGATAAAATATCGTTGATAGCTCAAACTAATCGGCGTATCGAAGAAGAATTTAAAAAAAAATGAAGCATATTGAGTTTTGAAAATGAGATTAAATTGGATTCACCTCCGTAAGTGTTTGTGAAATAGTTGTTTAAAGTCTAGGGCATCATGTGACCTATAGTTAATTGAATATCATTTGACTAATTGTACTCAACTTGACAAAAGTGGGCTCATTTTAACTTAGCTCAGCAATAAATTAAAGACGACAGCGTCATGAAAATTAAATTAAGAATCAGCAGCAAAAAAAGAATTAGAACTTGTGGTTTCAGAAAAAGAATGAGCACAAGAGGCGGACGCAAAGTGCTTAATGCAAGACGCAAAATTGGACGTCATTCTCTAGCTGTACCCAAGTTTAAGAAGTAGGTCTCTTGGAAGCAGTAGGACTTTCTTCTATTGCAGATAAGTCAGCTTCTTTTATTGAATTAAAAAAAAAGGTAGAGGTCCTTCTATTCGTTCACGATAAACCTCTAAATGCTAAACAAATCATCTCTCTCATAGGAGAGAAAATAGAAAAGGTAGAGATAGAAAAGTGTTTAGAGATCATTGCAAGGGAATTAAACAACACAGATAAACCGTATAGCTTAGAACAATTAGCGGGTGGTTGGCAATTATTGACCAGACCGGAATACGACAAGCTTATAAATAAGTTAATTGAAGTTAAAAAACACGAAAGCCTTACAAAAGCACAGCTTGAAACACTTGCTGTCGTTGCATACAGTCAGCCTATCACTAAGCACGAAATTGAAAGTATTCGTGGAGTTGGTTGTGGACCAGTGCTCAAAATATTACAAGAACGCGATATGATACGTATAACAGGTCGCGCTGAAAAACTCGGTGCTCCAGTATTGTATGGCACCACATCCCGTTTCATGGAACTATTTGGTTTGAATGAAATAGTTGAGTTACCAGAGCGCGATGAAATTGTTAAAACATTTAAAACAAAGTTAAACCACACTAGTCAATCAGAGAATAAAGAAGAGGAAAATGCCAAAAAGAACTGACATAAAATCAATTCTAATCATTGGATCAGGACCAATTGTTATCGGACAGGCTTGTGAGTTTGATTACTCAGGTACTCAAGCTCTCAAAGCACTTAGAGAGGAGGGCTATCGAATTATATTAGCTAATTCGAATCCAGCGACGATCATGACCGATCCTAAGATGGCGGATGCGACATATATTGAGCCTTTGAATGCAGAGTTTTTAGAAAAAATAATCGAAAAAGAAAAACCCGATGCTCTATTGCCAACATTAGGCGGACAAACAGCCTTGAACCTAACTTTGATTTTGGATGAAAAGGGAATTTTAGCAAAACACAATGTCGAAGTGCTTGGCGCGAACATTGATTCAATCATGAAAGCTGAAAAAAGAAGCTTGTTTAAAGAAGCGATGGATGCGATTGATGTTCAAGTTGCAAAAAATTTAATCATCACTGATATTGCTGAATTTGATAATGTAATGAAAGAGATTGGTGTTCCGGCTGTTGTTCGCCCTAGCTTTACTTTAGGCGGCATTGGTGGCGGTATTTCTTACACTGAAGAGGCTTTGCGCGAACAATTAATAAAGGGTATGGCTGCAAGTCGTGTTAATGAGGTGATCGTTGAAGAGTATCTTGCAGGATGGAAAGAATACGAACTCGAAGTTATGAGGGATCATAGAGACAATGTTGTGATTATTTGCTCTATAGAAAATATGGACCCTATGGGAGTGCACACGGGTGACTCGATCACTGTTGCGCCAGCTCAAACATTAACAGATCGTCAATACCAAGAGCTTAGAGATATTTCTATTGATATCATAAGGGAAATTGGTGTTGAAACAGGTGGTTCAAATATTCAATTTGCGATCAATCCTAAAAATGGGGCGATCCGTGTGATTGAAATGAATCCGCGTGTATCTCGAAGTAGTGCACTGGCAAGTAAAGCAACGGGGTTCCCAATTGCAAAATTGGCGGCGAAGCTTGCTGTTGGTTATTCTCTTGATGAGCTGAATAATGATATCACTCAAAAAACGCCAGCATGTTTTGAGCCTACGATAGATTACGTTGTGACTAAAATGCCTCGTTTTACTTTTGAAAAATTTCCTGAAGCTGAATCTCATTTAACAACTCAAATGAAATCGGTTGGCGAAACCATGGCGATTGGAAGGATTTTTAAAGAATCATTTCAAAAAGCAATGCGTGGTCTAGAGGTGGGCTGTTCAGGCTTTGGTTTAAATAAAAAGAATGCTGAGAAAGATCAGTTGTCAGAAGAAGAGGTGCTTAAAGCTCTTGAAATACCAACAGCTGACAGAGTTTTTTACTTACATGCTGCGCTTAAAAAAGGTGTGGATTATGAGAAAATTCACAGTATTACAGGTATAGATCGTTGGTTTTTACATAATTTATATCAATTGGTCAGCACAGAGAATGATATCTTGGCAGCTAAAAATGTAGAGAGCCAAAAAGAAGTATTGCGCCAAGCTAAACGCCTTGGGTATTCAGATGAGCAACTGGCATACGCATGGGGAATGGATTCTTTTGCAATACGTGCATTGCGTAAAGAAGCAGGGGTTATGCCTACTTATAAAATGGTGGATACATGTGCAGCAGAATTTGAATCTTACACTCCTTATTACTACAGTACATACGAAACGGAAAATGAAGTTTTCCCAACAGATAAAAAGAAAGTGATGATTATTGGTGGTGGTCCAAACCGTATTGGTCAAGGAATCGAGTTTGATTACTGTTGTGTGCATGCTAGCATGGCATTACAAGAAGTTGGCATTGAAACAATCATGGTTAATTCAAATCCAGAAACAGTCAGTACTGATTATGATATTAGCGATAGATTGTATTTTGAACCTGTGACGTTTGAAGATGTGATGAATATCATTGATTTAGAACAACCCGATGGTGTGATCGTTCAGTTTGGAGGCCAAACGCCTTTGAATTTAGCATTGGATCTTAAAAAAGCTGGAGCCAAAATCATTGGAACAAGCCCTGAATCGATAGATGATGCAGGTAATCGAGAAACTTTTAAAAGTATTGTTCAAGAATTAAGCTTGAATCAACCAGATAATGATTTTGCAAGTAGCTTAGAAGAAGCATTGCAAAAAGCTGCAGTGATTGGATACCCTGTTGTGGTTAGACCATCCTTTGTATTGGGTGGTCGAGCTATGGAAATTGTCCCAGATGAAGAAAGCTTAAAAAAATATTTTTTTGAAGCAGTCAAGGCATCTCCAGATGCGCCAGTATTATTAGATAAATTCTTAGATAATGCGATTGAAGTAGATATCGATTGTATTCGCGATGGGAAAATGAGTGTGATAGGTGCTGTGATGGAGCACATTGAAGAAGCTGGTATCCACAGTGGTGACAGTGCATGTGCCATTCCTCCTTTCCGATTAAGTGAAAATATTGTTACTGAATTGAAAAGAATAACAAAGGCATTGGCAGACCGTTTAGATGTTGTTGGGCTCATGAATGTGCAATTTGCAATTAAAGAGGAAAAAATTTATCTTATAGAAGTGAACCCTAGAGCATCGCGAACCGTGCCATTTGTTTCTAAAACGATTCACATGCCCCTAGCTAAATTGGCTAGTCTAATCATGGTGGGTCAAACTTTAGAAGAACTGAATTTTACCAAAGAAAGGTCTTCAAAATTAACTTGTGTAAAAGAGTCGGTGCTTCCATTTTCAAGATTCTTAGGATCAGATATTCTTTTAAGTCCAGAAATGAGAAGTACAGGAGAAGTGATGGGAATTGCCGATAGTTTTGATATTGCTTATGGTAAATCTCAGTTTGCAGCTAACCAAAAAATCCCTGATTCGGGTACGGTATATATTTCAGTAAATGCAAAAGATAGAGATGGCATCTTACCAGCTGCTAAAATTATGGATGAGTTGAATTTTGAAATTGTAGGAACAAGAGGTACAGTTGATTTTTTAAATGAACACAATATAAAAGCGCATACTCTCAAGAAAATTCAAGATGGTTCTCCTAACGTTATTGACTATATGGATGATAAAAAATTAGAAATTATTTTTATAACATCGACCATAAAAGGGAAAAGCTACGAAGCAGAAATACGTAAAAAGGGAATACTGCACGATATCCCTATCTTCACAACTATTTCGGCAGCAGTTGCATGTGCTAGTTCAATCAAGGCGATGAAAAACAATAACGCATCAGTTATTTCACTGCAAGATCAAGAACAATACGTTAGTTGAACTTTTCATAGAAAAGGCTAGATAGAAAGTTTTTATTTTTTGATATACTTTAGGCAAAGGGGTATTTATTTTGCAAAAAGAAAATCCAGAAAGTGAAGCAAGAAACCAACTAAGGCATCAAGTGATGACGCCTGTTTTTTTCATGGTGACTAAAGAAATGCAACCATTGGCTTTGGATAAACATCATTTAGAAGGGATTATAATAGACGTTTCTGAATCTGGATTTAAATTTAAATCACCTATGCCTTTAAAC
>Ga0222717_10003423_pt1 | contig 11933 bp, 26 predicted proteins | sample C33_18DmetaG_FD_165053 | JGI IMG/M metagenome (GOLD analysis project Ga0222717, IMG submission 165053) | Estuarine water microbial communities from San Francisco Bay, California, United States - C33_18D | ecosystem: Environmental > Aquatic > Marine > Unclassified | place: USA: California...
ACAAAAAGAAATTTAAAGATACCCAAGTAGGACAGTTTCTATTAAAGAAGATACCTGACGTTGTTAATGCAGTAGCAGGGGATACCCTAGCTGGTAATGTAATTCAGGCTATTATAGGGGGTTCTGAAATGAGTGATAATGATAAACTATTAGCATTAAAAAAACTTGAATTAGAGCGCTCCGAAATAGACGGTACAACACGTAGATGGGTGGCTGATGCTAGATCAGGATCATGGTTAGCTTCTAATGTACGCCCTTTAGTTCTTATATTTTTAACTTTAAGTTATGTAATTGGATGGTATTTAAATTATCCATTAGATTCAATTACCGGTTTATTATCTATAGTTATTGGTGGTTATTTCGGTTCCAGGGGTGTTGAAAAAGTGTTTGGTAACAATAAACATAAATAAATTGTTAATATGTTTTATATCAAAAAGTTTACATTTTTAAAAAAAAGTATGTAATTTTGGTGGGTAAGTGGTTAATTAATTTTAATTTATCATAATAAATATGTCAGAAGATTTAACTATTAGAAATTTAGCAGAAAAGATTGCTAAAGATTTTCAATTATCTGTAAAAGAAAGAACAGATAGTATTTTAGAATTAGATGCTATATCATATACTAACTTAGGTGTAGATAGTACTAAAGCTGAAAAAAACAAAGTTAAATCAGATAGTAAACATTTATATAGGCTAATAAAAGGCTTTAATGAAACAGATGGCAAACTGTTATTAAATCACATAGATTCTTAAAAAATGCCTAAAACAGCTAAAAAACCTACAAGAAGTAAACTAGTAAAAAAACTAGATACAATTTTTAGCCAATATATAAGAATTAGTAATTCTGATCATAATGGAATTTGTAAATGTGTAACATGTGAAAAAGAGTTACATTGGAAAGAAATACAAGCAGGCCACTTTATGAGTCGTAAACATTATTCTATAAGATGGGATGAACGTAATGTAAAACCACAATGTGTAGCTTGTAATGTTTATAGATATGGTGAACAATATAAGTTTTCAAAAAAATTAGGAGAAGATTTATCAAATGAATTATATTTGTTAAGTAAAAACATTGTAAAATATTCTAGTCAAGATCTTTTAGATATGATAGAAAACTATAATAAAAAATTAAAAACCTTTCTTTGATCCTTTGTTTTGTTTGAAATTAGGGTAGGATTTATTTCTTACCCTTTTTTTTGCGTTGTATTCAAAAATTGTTTATATTTGTATTAAATAAAAAAATATGGAACAAACAAAAGCAGAACTTTATGGTAAATTATTAGAATTGCAACACGAATTAGAAAAGAAAAATGAAATGCTTATACAAGCAAAAGAACAATTAATTTTAAAAACAAAGTAATGAGATGAACAAAGAAACAAACATTCACAAGAAAATGTTCCTAATACGAAAAGAGATAGGAACAATAAGCAAAGATGCAAATAATCCGTTTTACAAATCAAAGTATTTTGATATTAATTCGCTTATTAAACAGCTTGATCCATTATTGGAAAAGCATAAAATATTACTTTCGCAACCAACTAGAGGAAGAAAAGTATTTACTTACTTAAAGTGTACAGAATCAGAAACAACAGACTTTGGATGGTTAAAAATTCCAAAAGGATTAACTGACCCTCAAAAACTTGGTTCTGCTATAACATATTATCGTAGATATACATTAGCTTCATTACTTGGACTACAAGCTGTGGATGATGATGCTAATATTGCAAGTGGAAAAGGTTTAAATAAAGTAAATACAAATTTATCACCTAAAAAACCTCTTTTATTAAAAGATTCAGCTGCTTTTGTAAAAGCTAAAAAATATATATCTGAAGGAAATAGTATTGAAAACATAAAAAGTAAATATAGAATTGAAAAAGAAGTTGAACAATTATTAAATAAATAAATAAATATGGAAATTAAAGGTTACGTTAAAAAAATCGGAAAATCAGTACAAGTAACTGATAGAATGAAAAAAGCAAATTTAATTTTAGAAACAGATAGATCGTCAGATTATCCTCAAGTTATTAATCTTGAATTTATAAATGATTCAATAGATTATTTAAGTCAATTTAAAGAAAATGATTTTGTAACTGTTGGTATTAATCTTAGAGGTAGAGAATGGGTTAATCCACAGGGAGAAACAAAATACTTTAACTCAATACAGGGTTGGAAAATATCTAAAACTGAAAGTGAAGTTACTAGTGAGATACAAATGCCAGCTAGAATAGATGATGATTTAGATTTTTAATTAATTACAATGGGGGTTTAATAGCCCCCTTTATTTATATAAATGAAAAAAATAAAAGAAGGAAAAATGCCTGATGATTTTTGGAATTACTTAGTTAATCCTATTTTAGGTTATTATATTGAAAAAAACAAAGAACATACTGTAGATGTAGAAAAAAAATATAATAAAACAACACAAAAAATATGATAGCACAAAGCAAAGCAATTAAAGAAAAAATATTAGATGTAAAGTATGGAAGAGTAAAAGAAGGACTTGGAATGGGAATACAAGGAATAGATGAGTATTTACGTTTTAAACAAGGGAATTTTAATTTACTAATAGGTCACGCTAATACAGGTAAAACTACAGTTATATGTTATTTATTTGTGGTTTGGGCAATAAAACATAATTTAAGATTTTTAATATGGTCAAGTGAAAATACTCCGCAAAGTATTGTAAGGAAAATAATAGAATTTAAAATGGGTAAACCAATTCAAGAAGCTACAGATTCACAAATTGCAGAATCAGTTACTTGGTGTGATAAACATTTTAAAATAATAGATGTGGAAGATCTTTATACATATAAGCAATTAATTAAAGAAGCACAATCAATTAAAGATGCATGGAATTATGATGGTTTATTAGTTGATCCATATAATAGTTTGGCAAAAGATTATACTTTATTAAAAACTGTTGGTGGACATGAATATGATTATCAAGTTGCAAGTGAATTTAGAATGTTTGCTAAAACAAATAATACAACTATATTTTTAAATGCACATGGTGTAACGGAAGCATTAAGAAGAACACATCCAGCAAACCATGAATATGGTAATTTATCTAAACCATTATCAATGGCTGATGTAGAAGGTGGTGGTAAATGGGGAAATAGAGCAGATGATGTAATATGCATTCATAGATATACAAGTCACGCAACCGAATGGATGTATTCTAATTTATATGTTTTAAAAGTAAAAGAAAACGAAACTGGTGGTAGACCAACTCCACATGAAGAGCCAATAAGATTAAAAATGAAAGTTAATAATACTGGCTTTGAATTTATGCAAAAAGATATTTTATCAAAACAACCTAAAGAAAAATTAATATTTTGACAACTTTTATAATACTTATTATAGTGACTTTTATATTTTTAATAATTGGCCAAATCAAAGGGGCTATTATATTAATTAGTCCTATATTTGGTTTTATGATTGGTGCACTATATAGCAAAGACGAATACGAAGATCAAGAGGAAATTACCTTGCAATGTTGCATTGGTGTAATTAGTATTACGGTTATATGGACAAAAACACAGAATGGCTAGCTAAAGTAGCAGAACAACATAATGAATGGATTAAAATAGTAAAAAGTTTTGGTGAAAAACATTATTATGAAGATATTGTACAAGAAATGTACATAGTAATTTATAAATATAGTTCAGAAGAAAAAATAATTAAAAATGGAATTGTTAGCAGAGGTTATATATTTTTTACCCTTAGAAGCGTGTATTTTCAGTATTATAATTCTAAGAAAAAAATTAATAAAGTTAGTCTTGACAGTGATGAATTTTTTATCCAAATTCCACACAATAGTGAAATGGATGAACAAATAGCTTTTAATAAAATTTGTGATTTAATTGACAAAGAAATACAAAATTGGGATTGGTATAATAGAAAACTTTTTAAAATTTATAGAGATACAGAATTAAGTATTAGAGGAATAGCTTCTAAAACAAAAATTAGTTGGGTATCAATATTTAATAGTTTAAAAAATATGAAAAATATAATAAAAAAAGAATACCAAAAAGATTGGGATAACTACAAAAATAATAATTACGAATCAATAAATTAAAAATTATGGAAGAATTTAAAGGTGATAAAAGATCAAAAGCCTATAAACAATGGAAAAAAAATTATAATAAAGATTCTAAAGGTTTAGGTGATTCAGTTGAAAAAATAACAAAAGCAACTGGAATAGAGAAAGCTGTTAAATTTTTAGCAGGTGAAGATTGCGGTTGTGATAAAAGAAAAGATAAACTAAATTATTTATTTCCTTATTATAAACCAAATTGTTTGTCGGAAAATGAATATATTTATCTATCAGAGTTTTTTGAATTAAATCCAGCACAAATAAAAGGTGAAATTCAGGAAGAATTATTAAACATTTATAATAGAGTTTTTAATGATAATAAAAAAGCAACTGGTTGTAGTAGTTGTTTTACAAATGGAGTTTATGCAAAATTAAAAAGATTATATAAAGAATATGAATAAAAAAATAAACAATTTAAAGGAAGCAGAATATTATAGTAGTTTTAACCTTGTTGGTGAAAATATAGTAAAAGCAAGGAAAAAAAAAGAATCAGAAACAATTAATGATATGTATTATTGTTGGCAAGAAGTTGGGTTTTATGTAAATAATCTTATATCAGAAAGTAGATTTTATGAAGATTCTTTAAGTCAATATAGATCTGATAAATTAAGAGCTGTAATAAGAGCTAGAAAAGCAGAAGAAGAAGTAGCAAAATTAAAAGTACAAATAGATAAACTAAAAACAAAAATAAATGTTGGTCTTTAAAATTATATTAGGATATGGTATTTTAAGATTGTTCGAAGCAATGATAGTAAAATCAATAAGAGAAACTAACGATGAGTGATAGCATAAAAAAGTATAATGAGATGATTGAAGATGGCAAATGGTCAACTGATAGTACAGGTTATTCATATAATAACTTACCAAAAGATCCTATAGTTCAAAAAATAATTAATAAGTTTCATTCACGTTCAAGAGATGGTATTATAAAATACGGAACTACTCTTTATGATAGTCCTGAAGATTTTCATGCTTGGATTAACCACGCTCAAGAAGAGGCTATGGATTTTATTTTATATTTAGAGAAACTAAAACAACAAAAATAGGTTATTTGTTAAAATAATGTTTATATTTACAAAAAAACAATATGAAATTTAATTACAACAAATGGTTTTGGTCACAACAAACAGATGAATATCTTTATAATATTATAAATGGGAAAGGTTTAGAATATGAAAAATTAATGGCTAATAAAGAAATAAACAAAAGGGTATGCAAATAACTGAACAAATGATCAAAGATAAATTAAAACAAATAGATGCTTTTGAAGAAAAGTATGGTGAATGTTTAGAATCTAGAGCAATGAGAAAATATTGTACTGATTCTAAATATAGAGAACGTGTTAAAAAATTTAACGGAACAAGCATAAGAATGTTAAAAAATTCATTAGGATTATGAATATATTAGACGAAGCAAATAAGATCATTAATGAAAGATCAGAAGAAAAAGAAAGAATGTATGGACCTTTTAACGAAGGTATGCAAAGAGCAGCTAATATAGCTAGCAACGCCACAGGTAAACAGATTACCATTGAAGATATGTATATATGTATGGTGGCTTTAAAGCTATCTAGACACTCTTATAATTACAAAGAAGATAATCTACTGGACGCTGTAGCTTATTTAGGATCATTAAATAACTTTAAAAACAAAACAACATGAAAATTTTAATTACGGGAATGAATAAACTTCAAACCCACCAAGACTTTTATCAAAAACAACAATTACAAGTAGTACCATCACATTATGCACTTATAAGAGGACTAAGGGATATGGGACATGTGGTTACTCAAAGAGCAGTTAACTTAGGAGAAAATTTAGATGAGTATGATAAAATTATAATTTTTATTCATAATCCAGCTGGTTTTTGTGGATATGTATATAATGGATTGTATGCTTTAAGTCAAAGAGAAAATGCAATAATAGCTTTTGATGATTGGCAAATTGATAGTATTTATGATGGTATAAATAAATTAAAAGATAATATGTTTCGAGAATATATTGTAAACCAAAGTGAATATGAAATAGATGAATTAGTTAAATACACTGACCATTTTAATAAAGCTTTTGAAATATTAAGCAGAAAAAAGAATAAATGTTTAATAAGTGCATTTGCTGGTGGTGATCCATCTTTATTATTTGAATATGAAAAAGATCTAATAACAACATATAATCCTAACCCATATCATTTAAATAGGCAAGCAGATAATATTTCCTTTCAAAAAAACTTTCGATATAATTTTAGTAGTTTAGTGCAAGGTAAAACCAAAAAATGGTTAAAAGAATTAGATTGTAAACTTCCTATAGATTTTTATGGATCTAGAAAAGATAAGCAATTAAGATTAAAAGAAAATCAAATGGTAAATATTTATGCTGCAGATTGGTTTTGTTTAATGCCTGGTTATTATCATTCTGGATCAGGATGGTGGAGAGCTAGACCATTACAAGTAGCAGACGCAGGTAGTATATTGATAGGAGATAAAAAAGAATTAATGATATATTATAATAACGAAGAAGCTTCTAGCATATCTATAAATAAATTAGAAAGTATGTCATATTCAGAACTAGAGGAATATGCTAATTTCCAAAAGGATTGTTTATATAATACACATCCATTAGATAAAGACATATTTAAATCAGAATTAAATACAATTATAAATGGGTAATATTTTAATAATTGGAGCAGGGATATCAGGTTGTGTTGCAGCTAGACAACTAGCAGAGCACGGTAATAATGTAACTATTATAGATAAAAGAAACCATATTGCTGGTAATTGCTATGACTACTTTGATAAAAACGGTATTGTAGTCCACAAGTATGGTCCACATTTATTTCATACTAATAATGAAAAAGTATTTAATTATTTATCAAGATTTACTGATTGGATTCCTTATACACATAAGGTAAAAGCTTTATATAATAATCAATACTTAACATTACCAGTAAATAAAGAAACTAAAGAAATAGTAGGTGAAGAAAATGTATTAGATATTTTTTTTAGACCATATACCAAAAAAATGTGGGGTATGGAATTAGAAGAAATAAATCCTAAAATTATAAATAGAGTTCCAATAAGGGATGATATGAATGAAAAGTATTTCCCTAATGATAAATTTCAATGTTTACCTAAAAATGGTTATACTTTTATGTGCCAAGAAATTATACACCATAAAAATATAAAATTAAATCTAAATACTGAATTTAATAGATCTATGATTAATAATTATGATCATGTATTTTCTTGTATGCCAATAGATTTATTTTATAATAGTATTTTTGGTGAATTACCATATAGAAGTATAAAGTTTAAAAATGAATATATTATTGGTAAAAAATCAGAACATGTAACCGTTAATTTTACTGATGATGATATTTATACTAGATGGACTGAATGGAGTAATTTACCTTATAAAAATGATTCTGAATCAAGTGTAATAACTTATGAAATACCATGTGATTATAAAGATAATAAAAATGAAAGATATTATCCAGTTAATGATATGGAAGGTATTAATAAAGAATTATATAATAAATACAAAGAATTATCAAAGAAGGATAATAAAGTAACACATTTAGGTAGATTAGGTTTATATGCTTATTTAGATATGCATCAAGCTGTAAACTCAACACTTATAACAATTAATGATTATGTTAGTAAAACATAAATTATATAGTTTTATTTTTGCTGGTCAAAAAATGAAAGGTAAATATATATGTAAAGAAACCTTGCACGACGGTGCAATAGTTTATATATTTGAACAAGATAATTATAAATATCCAATAAGAAAAGAAAATATATGTGGCAATTTAAAACAGTAACAGAAGCATTTGAATATTATTATGAAAAGCTAGATAGCCAATTAGATAATAATGGAACAAAATCTTTTTACAACCAATCTTTTACTATTACAGATACAAGTGATCATATAGTAAAAACACCATGGAGAAACTTTAAAATAGATTATGCTGAGAAAGAATGGGAATGGTATTTATCAAAAGATAGATCTGCTAAAGAAATAGCTAAAGTAGCTAAAATATGGTATAATCACATGGATGAACGTGGATATGTTAATTCAAATTATGGTTATCAATGGGATAGGAATGATCAACTAGTATATGCTATAAACGAATTAAAAAGAGATAAGTATTCAAGAAGATCTGTTATAACAATATATGATGGTAAAGAACATAATTTATATTCTAAAGATACACCTTGTACATTAAGCATACAGTTTTATTTTACACCTGATTCAGATAAATTACACATGACTGTTATAATGAGATCAAATGATTTATGGTTTGGTTTTTGTAATGATGCATATTGTTTTTTAAAGTTACATAAATTAGTTTGTGATGCATTAAAAGTTGATCAAGGTTTTTATACACATTTTGCACAAAACTTACATATTTATAAACGACATTATAATAAAATTAAAAATTAATGTCTAGTGTTAAAAATTTGTTTATATTAGCAATAACAATAACAAATATTATATTATGAATTTATTACACGGAATAGAATACGAACACATTGGTTACTTTGTAGAATACATGCAAGGCAATAAATATATTGGATCTATAAACTTAGAAGAACCAGATAGAGAAATCATTGGTTATTATGGTAGACAAGATCATGTAGCAACAGAAGATATTGTTTTCAAAAAGAAACGTATACGTAAAGGTGAATCATTTCATACTAGACTATATCCTTTATGTGGGCGATCTAACTTTAATCCTAAAAATATAACTACACTATGAGACTAAATAATGAATTTGAACCTATTAGAGAATGGGCAAGACAAAAAGGAATACTAGATAATGGTGATCCAAAAACTCAATATCTTAAATTAATGGAAGAAGCTGGTGAATTAGCACAAGCAATATTAAAAAAAGATAAATTAGAAATAGAAGATGCTATTGGAGATTGTGTTGTTGTATTAACCAACCTAGCATATCTTTGTAATTTAAGTATAGAAGGATGTATAGAATCTGCATACATAGAAATAAAAGATAGAACAGGTAAGATGGAAAATGGAACATTTGTAAAAGATAAATAATGATAGATGTAATTAAGAATCCTAATTGGAAACATATAACTTTTAAATCACCTAAAATAAATTTTCTAGATTGGGCTATTAAGCAAGGTGGTGTAAATATTATTATTGATGACAACCAATATAAATTTGAAACAAAACAAGAACTAGAAGCTTTAAGACTTAATCTAGTTCCGTCTATGAAAGGTCCAGATACTTGTTTTGTACCTATAGCAGAAATGAGATCAATATATACTAAGAGCAAAGAAAGAATGGAAAAGATACAATTATTAAATGGTAAAGTTTGGAATAAAGAAGAACTAATAAAGAAAATGTATGATGATAGTTTTTATTATGGAGAACTAGGTAAGTATGCTTTAAGTAGTTCAGCTATTAAATCATTGTTAGATTCCCCTAAAAGTTATGCTAGATCATTAAACTTTCATTCTGATTCTAGTGCTTTTAAAACAGGTAGACTAATTCATTTAGCTGCTTTAGAACCTGAAAAATTAGATACTCTTTGTCATGTAGTAGAAGTACAATCAGCAGTAACAAAAAAATATAAAGAAAAAGTAGCAGAAGTAGGGAGTGCACAGTTTGTATATACAAGAAAAGAATATGATCGAGCTATGTATACTGTAGATGCTTTATTACAAAATGATATATGGCAAGAATATACAAGAGGTGCTAAATTTGAAGTACCTGCTTTTGACATATTAGATGGTTTTCCTTTTAGAGCTAAAGCAGATGTTTTAGGTTTTGATTATATTGCAGATTTAAAAACAACAGCTGATTTAAAAGGTTTTGAATGGGCATCTAAAAAATATGGCTATGATGTGCAAGTCTATATATATTGTAATTTATTTAAAGTAGACTATAAGGATTTTAAGTTTTTTGTTATTGATAAAAAATCAGGTGATTTAGGTATTTGGGATGTAGAAGAAAGTTTTTATAATTCAGGTAAAGATAAAGTTGAATATGGTTTAAGAATTTTCCAAAAATATTTTGTTGATCAATCAGAAGAAATAAATGAGTACGTCATCCAAGGAACTCTTAGTTAAAAGAATAATTGAAGAATATTATATGTTAGCACTATTAGATATAGCTAATGGAACTAATATAAAAGAATTAGAAGAAACAATTGAGCTTTATGAAAAAAATGAAGAATATGAAGCTTGTGCTGGTATATTGAAAGCAATAAATCAAAGTGAATATCTAACATTAAAAGAAATAAAAAACATATTAAGGAATGGAAATTGAAACAATTAAACAATTAGTAAATAAAAATACTAAAGTAAACATAGATACAAGAAGACGTCATAGAGATATAGTAGAAGCTAGAGCATTATATTATAAACTATGTAGAGAATACACATTCAAATCTTTATCTGAAATAGGTAAATCAGTAAGTAGAGATCATGCTACTGTTTTATGGGGTTTAAAAAACTTTGAAAATTGGGCAAACCAAAATGTAGCTCTTAAATCAACTTACTTAAATATAAAAACTAAAATTGAAACTATACAAGCTGAAAATATAGATAGTAATCAAGCAAAGCAAGATTTTATAAATAGATGGCTAAAGGTTAAAGAAGACAATGAAAGTCTTGTTATTACAAATCAGGAATTAGTAAAGGAACTAAAAATGGTTACTAAAAAACTAAAGAAAAGAAATGATTACTTCAAAAAAAATGGATACATTATAAATTAACAGATTGAATTCTATTTTATTATATAATTAATAATAAAGTTTTTTAATTATGGATGGCAGAAAAAATAATGGTGGACATAAAACAGCAGGTAGAAAATCTAAAGCTGATGAAATAGAATTAATAGAAAAATTAACTCCATTAGAACCATTAGCGTTTGATGCATTAAAGAAAGGGTTAGAGCATGCTGATTTTAAATATGTTCAGTTGTTCTATAACTATTATGCAGGTAAACCAAGAGAAACTAAAGATATTACTATTAACGAAGATTTGCCTTTGTTTGTAGATTAGTATGATAGTTAAAAAAACTATTGCATTAGATAAATTAAGAGATCTTGATAATAGGATACGAGTTGTAAGAGGTGGTACGTCTGCTGGAAAAACAATTTGTATCTTACTTATTTTAATAGATTATGCAATAAAAAATGAAGGGAAAGAAATAAGTATTGTATCTGAATCAATCCCACATCTTCGTAGAGGTGCCCTAAAGGACTTTCTTTCTATTCTTAATGGATTAAATAGATATAAAGATAATCAATTCAATAAGAGCACTTTAAAATATACTTTTACTAACGGAAGTTATATTGAATTCTTTTCAACAGATCAACCAGATAAATTAAGAGGAGCAAGACGAACAGACTTATATATAAATGAGTGTAATAATGTACCATTTGATGCCTATAATCAATTAGTAGTTAGAACATCTGGTATTGTTTGGTTAGATTACAATCCATCTAGTTTATTTTGGGTTGACAAGGAGGTGCTTGGACAAAAAGATGTTGATTATATTACGTTGACATATAAAGATAACGACGTATTGCCAGAATCAATTGTAAAAGAAATAGAGAAAGCAAAAGAAAAAGCAAAAAATTCTACATATTGGTCTAATTGGTGGAGAGTATATGGATTAGGAGAAACAGGATCATTAGAAGGTGTATGTATTCCTGATTGGAAAGGTATTAATACAGTACCAATAGAAGCAAGATTATTAGGATATGGAATGGACTTTGGTTATTCTGTAGATCCAAGTACTTTAGTTGCTCTATATAAATATAATGACTCATATATATTCGATGAGGTATTAAGTAGAAAAG
>Ga0222717_10003426_pt1 | contig 11927 bp, 13 predicted proteins | sample C33_18DmetaG_FD_165053 | JGI IMG/M metagenome (GOLD analysis project Ga0222717, IMG submission 165053) | Estuarine water microbial communities from San Francisco Bay, California, United States - C33_18D | ecosystem: Environmental > Aquatic > Marine > Unclassified | place: USA: California...
TTAACCACACTTTACTTTTTACTGTTTTTATGTTATAATGAAGTGAATATAAGGATAAATTATGGATTTAGAAAAACTACAAGAAATGGCCGACAAAGACTTGGCCATCAATGAAACTGAATTAGATTTAGAATCCCTTAAAACACCACAACTACATAACAAGTATATGAAACACTATACAAAGTTTAAGTTGATGTTGACTAAAGCGGAAACGGATTATAAACAGTTAAAAAGACACAAGTGGGAATATTACACAGGCAAATCAGACGCACAAGTCTATGCCGAAAAACCATTTGATTTAAAAATATTAAGAACAGATGTTGACAAATATATTGAATCAGATGATGAGTTGATTAGAGGTAAACAGAAAATTGAATACCTATCAGCTTGTGTTGATTACCTAGATAGAACAATCAGACAAATATCAAATAGAACTTTTACAATTAAGAACGCTATTGACTGGCGTAGGTTTACAAGTGGCGCTGTTTAATGGCTGTAGTAAAGTATATAGTTTTAGAAAAGAAAGATGAAGTCAATCTGACTATAGAGGCAGAGGCTGGCATTCGTAGAGATTTATCAGAATACTTTACATTCGAGGTGCCTGGTTTTAAGTTTATGCCTCAATATAGAAACAGAGTATGGGACGGAAAAATAAGATTATATTCTTATCAAACTGGTCAAATATATGCCGGTTTATATCCTTACATTATTAAATGGTGTAAAGATAATCAAATAGAAGTTGTTGACGGAACAAAAATTAAAGATGTAACAGTAGATGAACAGGCTGTTGATGGTTTCACAAAGGCATTGAAGATACCTTTTGAGGTAAGAGATTATCAAAGAGAGGCATTTATTCATGCAATTAAAAAGAGTAGATGTTTATTATTGTCGCCCACAGCAAGTGGTAAATCACTCATTGTTTATATGATTACCAGATTTAATTTAATTAGATTAAAGAATAGAAAACAAAATAAAGTATTAATTATTGTACCAACCACATCATTGGTAGAACAGTTAACAAAAGATTTTAAAGATTATGGTTGGAATAGTGAAGCTAATGTACACAAGATATATCAAGGACATGATAAAGATACAACTAAAAGGGTTGTTATATCTACATGGCAATCAATCTATAATTTACCAAAGGCATGGTTTAAACAATTTGGTACTATAATAGGAGATGAGGCACACTTATTTAAAGCAGTATCACTTACAAAGATTATGTCAAAACTAACAGATTGTAAGTATAGATATGGTTTGACAGGTACATTAGATGGTACAAAAACACACAAACTAGTATTAGAGGGTTTGTTTGGTACTGTTAATAAGGTTATATCAACTGCCGAGTTACAAGATAAAAAACAATTGGCGGCCTTGAAAATTTACGGTTTGATATTAAATTATGATAGTGGTAGCAGGCAAATGTTAAGTGGTCTTAACTACCAAGAAGAAATGGATTTTTTAGTTAAACACGAAAAAAGAAATAAGTTTATAGTAAATCTATCTGCTAAGTTACAAGGTAACACACTATGTTTGTTTCAATATGTAGAAAAACATGGTAAAGGATTATATGAAGATATAACAAAAAAGGCAGAGGATAAAAAAGTATTTTATGTACATGGAGGTGTGGAAGCAGATGAAAGAGAAAGTATTAGAGAGATTACGGAAAAGAGTGACAATGCTATTATCGTGGCAAGCTACGGAACCTTTAGTACCGGTATCAATATTCGTAATCTACACAACATTGTGTTTTGTTCTCCTAGTAAGTCAAGGATAAGAAATTTACAAAGTATTGGTAGAGGTTTAAGATTAAAAGATGATAACTCAACGGCAACTTTATATGATATTGCAGATGATTTAACATACAAGGAGAAAGAAAATTACACACTATCTCACTTTAGAGAAAGGATAAATATTTACAATGAAGAAGAATTTGATTATGAAATCCATAATGTGGAGTTAAACAAATGACCAACATTAAAATAGTAAAATTAGTTAATGGTGATGATATTGTTTGTGCCTTTCCAACGGAACAATTACCTGAGGAACACGCATTATTAAGAATATCAAAGCCGTTTCAAATTAAATACATTCCTCAGTTAACACCTCAGGGATTTAAAGATTATGTGGCATTAGTAAAGTGGACAGCTTATACTAGTGACCAGGTTATAACCATTCCAAAAGAAAAGATTATGACAATCACCAATGCAACAGGTGAAATGCAATCGTCATATGTTAATATTATTAGAGAGTATAATGTCGTAGATAAAGTACCAGATAGATTAAAGGTGCCGAATTATGAACAAGAAAGAGTGAGTGATGAAGATGATAAAGAGATTAATAGAATCTTTGATGATTTCGAAGACGACCCAACCGTCCATTAATAAAAATAAAAACAGAGTATCTGTAAGTAATGGCTTAGGAGTTTATCTCTTTGAACCGGAACACCGCTTATTATATACTAAATTTTTACCATGTCAAGCGTGGTTCGGCCATTTATTAAAAAATAATTATGTCAACCTAGGCTTGACTATTTGAGGAGATAATGTATAATGACCAGTATGACTAAAAAAACAAAAACACAAAAAGAACATTATGTAAATAACAAGGAGTTTTTGGCTGCCATGGTTGAATTCAAAAAGGCAAGACAACATGCTGAAAAGAAGAAACTAGACAAGCCTCCTGTTACAGATTACATAGGTAGTTGTTTCTTAAAGATAGCGAATCACTTATCGTATAGACCTAATTTTATTAACTATACATTCAGAGATGATATGATTAGTGATGGTATAGAGAATTGTTTACAGTATTTGGATAATTTTAATCCAGAAAAATCTAACAATCCTTTTGCTTACTTTACACAAATCATTTATTACGCATTTATTAGAAGAATACAAAAAGAAAAAAAACAAGTAACCATTAAACAAAAACTAATAATGGAACATAATTATGATGATATGAGTTTGCAACCAGGAGAAGATAGAGATTTTAAAAATCAATTTACTGAATTCTTACAAAAGAATACAATAATTGACGAACCAGCTAAAAAAGACAAAAAGAAAAAAGAAACAAAAAAGAAATCACAATCAACCTTGGAATATTTTATTAATGAAGATAGCGCTACTGAATGACACACATTTCGGATGCCGTAATGACTCACCTGCCTTTATAGAATACCAAAACAAGTTTTATAATGATATATTCTTTCCTTATTTGAAAGAACATAACATTGGAACATTGGTACATTTAGGTGATGTTGTTGACAGACGGAAATTTATAAATCACAATACTGCCCATAACTTTAAGAAAGTTTTTTGGGACAAGTTAGATGAGATGGTCATAGATACCCATATAATTATAGGTAACCATGACACTTATTATAAGAATACAAACGAGGTCAATGCTTTACAGAATCTTAATATTAGCCAAGACGCTAAAATATATACCCGAGCAACTACTGTTAACCTTGGGGGTATTGATATACTGTTTCTTCCTTGGATTTGTGATGACAACCTGGATGATAGTGTACATGCTATTGACAATACCACTTCGACTATTTGCATGGGTCACCTTGAAATTAAAGGCTTTGAAATGCACAAAGGGCACTTCAATGACCACGGCCAAGAAAAATCACAATTTACAAAATTCGAAAAAGTCTTAAGCGGACACTTTCATAAAAAATCAGATGATGGTCGTATCTATTACCTAGGTACACAATACGAAATTACATGGTCTGATTATCAATGTCCTAAAGGATTTCATATATTTGATACAGAAACAAGAGAATTGGAACGAGTTGAAAATCCTTATCGTATGTATAAAAAGATATACTATAATGATAAAGAACAAGACTATTCACAATACGACTTAACTGAATTTGATAATACCTATGTTAAACTGTTTATAACAAATAAGACAGATGAAGACATGTATAATAATTTGGTTGAAAGAATTTATAATACAATCAATGTACACGAATTACAAATAATAGAAGACCCTATTGATGTGGCCTCTACAGTAAGAAGTGATATATTAGACCAAGGCGAAGACACACAAACATTTTTAAACAACTATATCGACCAGGCTGATACTGGCGAACTAGACAAACAAAAATTAAAAGTGTTTGCTAGAGAATTATACGGTGAGGCTAGTGAGTGATAACATTTAAAAAGATAAGATATAAAAACTTTTTATCAACAGGCAATATACCCATTGAGGTAGAATTAGATAAGGCAGCTACAACATTAATTGTTGGCAGTAATGGTAGTGGCAAATCTACTTTACTAGACGCATTATGTTATGCCTTGTTTAATAAACCATTTAGAATTATTAAGAAAGACCAAATGGTCAACACCATTAATAATGGTGATACGCTTGTTGAAGTAGAGTTTGAAGTTGGTACGAATCAATATATGATAAGACGAGGTATCAAACCAAATCTATTTGAAATATATCAGAATGAAAAACTTATAAACCAAGACGCAAGTAATATAGATTATCAAAAATACCTAGAACAAAACATAATGAAACTGAATTACAGGTCGTTTATTCAGGTGGTTATATTAGGCTCTTCATCTTACGAACCGTTTATGAAGATGAAACCAAGATACAGACGAGAAGTTGTTGAAGAAATCTTGGACATAAGAGTTTTTGGCTTAATGGACTTACTTTTGCGTTCTCAACAGAGTGATTTACAAAAAAAGTTGACGGAGGTGAGGCACCAGGCGGAGTTAATAAAGACCAAATACGAAACTGAAGCAAAACATCTAAAGTCTTTGGAAACGCAAGGTAGTGATGTCCAGGCGCATAAGCAGAATCTACTAGATAAAAACACACAAGATTCAGCCAATTATCAAGCAAAGATACAAGAATTGAATGAATCAATAGCCGTATCAAAAGAAAAGATAAAAGATAAACTAAAAGTTGATATGAAGTATAATCAACTTCAAAAAATAGAAGCAAAGATAGAAACAAATCTATCATCACACAAAAAGACATTAGAGTTTTTTGAACAAAACGATAATTGTCCTGTATGTACACAATCTATAGACAAATCTTTTAAGGAGCAAAAATGCGACCAAGAACACCAAACCATTACGAAACTATCAGGCGGCTTGCAAGAGCTCGTAGAAGAACTTTCCAAACAAGAGGAGAAAGTAACACAGTTTGGCCGGATAACAAACAAGATACAAGAGATGAATGTGGACATAGCCAAGATACAGACAAGTCTGGAAAACATAAAGAAAAGTAGTGACCAGATACATAGAGATATATCTATGGCACAAAATGATGATATTGATAGTATCAAACAAGAGTTAGTTGATATGTCAGAGCAGTTAAAGATTGCTGAAGAAGACTTAAACAAAGTAACCGAACAAAAGAAATATGTAGATGTATTAAGAGAGATACTAAATGACAAAGGCGCTAAAGCACAAATCATTAAGAAATATCTACCTATAATGAATCAGTTAATTAATCAACACCTACAATCTATGGATTTTTATGTTAACTTTAATTTAGATGAAGAATTTAACGAAACAATAAAAAGTAGGTTTAGAGATACCTTTAATTATAACAGTTTTAGTGAGGGTGAGAAAATGAGAATTGACTTAGCCTTATTGTTTACTTGGCGACAGATTGCTAAGATGAAGAATAGTACAAACACCAATCTATTAATGTTAGATGAAATATTTGATAGTAGTTTAGATGGCCAAGGTATGGACGATTTCTTTAAAATTATCAAACAGTTTGAAAAAGAAAACATCTTTATTATATCACACAAAGGTGACATACTATTTGATAAGTTTACAAACATTATTAAGTATGAAAAATATAAAAACTTTACAAGGTTACAGGCAACATAATATGGAAACAATACCTTTATTTTCAAGCCCATTAGTAAGATTTGGTGGTTACACAATCACAGATGATGTGGTAAACAAAATTAAAAGTTTGCCAACAACATCTAACGATTCTAATAAGATAACAAAAGATAAAAAGGTATTATTACATCCTGACTTTTCAGCTGTAAGAGAATATTGTGAATATCAATTAAACAAATATGTTAAAGATATTCTTAACTGTACAAATGAAATATACATAACAACCTCATGGTTTAATTATACCAAACAAGGTGAATCACATCATCTACATACACATCCTAATAGTTTAATTAGTGGTGTAATGTACTTTAAAGGTACACCAAAAATTAGTTTTATGAGAAATGAACAACCGTTTTGTTTAGATTTAAATGTTAATGAATACAATCTTGCAACTGCTGAAGAATGGATATTAGATTGTTCTCCAGGAGAGTTGTTATTATTTCCGTCAAAATTACGACATTCTGTAGATGAATATAAAGAAAATGATACCCGAATTAGTTTGTCTTTTAATACATTTGTAAAAGGACATATAAGTGAAGGAACAAGTAAACTGGAGATAAAATGAAAGAACTGAAGTTAATACCACCAAGTGACCCTAGAGTCAACAATGCAATTGCACCATTCGTTGACGAGATGTTAAAAGACGAAGGCTTTGAAAATAGAAAAGAATTAGCAGAAGCCATGAATTTTGCAATGGAAAAATATCAAGGTATTGGCTTATCAGCAAATCAAGTTGGTTTACCTTTTAATATGTTTGTAGTTGGTGGCCATCCACAAATAGAAAATGGTATGCGATTATCTTGTTTTAATCCTATGATTATTGAAGCGAGTGAAGAAACCATAATGATGAAAGAGGGTTGTTTGACTTATCCTTTTTTATTCTTAAACATAAAAAGACCAAGAAAGATTACTTTAAAATACACAGATGAGGATGGTGCTTTAAAAGAGGCCAAACTTGATGGTATGATGAGTCGTATTGTTCAACACGAATATGACCATATGTTAGGTAGAAACTTTACAGAGAAGGCCAGTAAGTTAAAGATTGACGCAGCTATGAAAAAGCGTGATAAGATGTTAAAGAGAATAAAAAAGTACCAAGAAGCTGAGAAGAAATTAAGTGGACAAAAATCTTAAAGAATATTTTGATACAATTATGAGACCAATACCAGAGTTAGATGGTCTTTCTATTTGTCCGTATCTTAAAAAGTATTTAAAGTTATTAAAATGGAACTATGCAAAAGATGAACAAACAATAGTATTAAACAACATGTTTATTGTAGAAGAAATGCAAAAAGACAAAGGTTCTACATTTGTTTGGATTTTAAAATGGAATATAAATTATGATGACTTACATTATTTTAGGCAAAGACAACAAAAACTTTATGAAGATAAAGATATAGAATTTTTATATATTGGTAAAGGTCAAGGTAAAGACAAAGCGCCACTAAAAGGCCTTAATTACTCTTATGAACATGATTCGTTATTGGTATTACAGAGAAAAAGTACCTTATTGGCGGCTAGAAAAGAACTAGGAAAGACAACAAATTATTATACTCATTGGCAAAAACTCAATAAGGCTTGACTTTTTTAAAGTTTTAGTGTAGGATACTTATATTATGAATATTGAAGATTATATTATTATCGTTAATGCGATTCCAAAACAACTATGTGAATCTATAGTAGATGAAAATAGTAAGAAAGAATGGCAAAAACATAAATGGAATAATTATTCTAGTGGTGAAAAATATTCACATTCAACAAAAGAATTAGATATATTAACTTGCTCATTAGAGCAACAACAAAAATTAGAACCATCTATTATTAATGCTTTAGAAGAATATCAAAGAGTATGTTCTTGGTCACCAGAAGCTATTGATTGGATATCAAAGTATTGTCCTATTCGTTTTAACAAATATGAAGTTGGCACATTAATGCGAAAACATTATGACCACATACACAGTATTTTTGATGGCGAAAATAAAGGTGTGCCTTTAGTTTCTATTGTAGGAAACTTAAATGAAGATTATGAGGGGTCAGAGTTTCATTGTAGAGGTAAAGAAATTAAATTAAAGACTGGAGATATATTAATGTTTCCTTCTAACTTCATGTATCCACATGAGGTGACAGAGTGTACAAAAGGCACTAGATATTCATTTGTAAGTTGGGGATTTTAAATTATGGGATATTCGTGGAATAAAGAGATGACAATAGATGACCAATGGCAAAGTTGGCAAGACAATACCGACTTGTCAAAGGTTCCTGATATTGACACAGAAACTTTAAAACAAACAATTATAAAAGATTTGACCTTTGTATCTGCTATGACGGTACAAGAGTACACACTTTATCAGAAATTTCAGGAAGTAAAGTTTAGATACCCTACAGTAGAAACAAATAGTTTCTTTGATGATAAGCCTGCTATGTTAAGACCTGAACAGGCAACAGTTATACAAGAAGTAAAGAATAACTTTTGGTTACCAGAAGACCCCGAAGAATATTTAAATCTTCAACCAGAATTAGTTTGGACAGATGGCGCTGAAGTACAATCACACACAAATGCCAAAGGTTCTGAAATCTGGAACGCATTGAGAACATTTTTATCTACCATGAAAAACAATAGTAACATTGGTAGAAATCTAAACTTTTTAGTAAGAGATAAAGTAACACAGAAATACCTTGGTGTTATCTGTATGAGTAGTGACTTTTTAGACCTTACACCTAGAGATGAATATATTGGGTGGGAAAGAGAAGCTAAAACTCAAAGAATGATTAATCATACTTGTATTGGTAGTACAATTGTGCCTATACAACCACTTGGTTATAATCTAGTAGGTGGTAAGTTATTAGCTTTACTATGTTTATCAGATACAGTAGAGCAAACATGGGAACATCAATACAAAGATAAATTAGTAGGTGTTACAACTACAAGTCTATATGGTAAAACGAAAGTAATACCATTATCACAATACGATAGATTAAAACATTGGAAGAAAATGGGTTGGACAGCTGGTTCAGTATCATACGAACCAGAAAAAACAACCAATACCATGATACAACAATGGTTAATGAAGAACCACACATATAAATTCTTTGAATGGTATGTTGCAAAGAAACCTAGTGGTCAGCCTCATAAGAGAGACCATAGAAATAGAAGTAGAGCATTTACATATAGTAAACTAGGTATTGAGAAGAAACTACAAAAATCTGAACACGCCAGAGGTATCTATTTTGGTGAGTTATTTACTAATACAAAAGAATTTTTAAGAGAAGAACATACAGAGGTTGCCTTAACTAGAAAGTTTGACAATTCAGTTGAAGCATTAACAGAGTTATGGAAGACCAAATATGCTAGAAAAAGAATAGCTAGTTTGAAGAAACAAGACCGTGTTTCAAAGGAAACACATTTCTATGATGATATAATCTATCTATCATGGGAAGAAACAAAACAGAAATATTTACCACAGGTAGGGAGATAATTACCATGGACGAAGGACAACTAGAATTAGAATTAGGTACTGTAACAAACGAAAATCATAAATACAAGAAAATTAGCGACCTGGATATGTACCAAAAGGTTGCTTTAACAACGGCAATATATCCGAGAGAACAGGCCATTATCTACCCAACATTGGGTTTGACCGGTGAAGCAGGTGAAGTAGCCAACAAAGTAAAGAAGATAATAAGAGATGGCTCAGATAGTAAAGATGAAAAACTGGTGTCTGAAATCAAAGCTGAAATTGGCGATTGCCTTTGGTATATCGCTGTACTGGCTGATGATTTTGACATTAAGTTATCCGACATTGCAAGCGCTAATATAGAAAAGCTAGCATTAAGACAGAAAAACAATACCATTCACGGATCCGGTGATGACAGATGAAACACAGAGTTGTCATTGTAACTGGTGGTTTTGACCCCCTACATTCAGGACATTTAGAATACCTAAAATGTGCCAAGGCATTAGGTGAAGTATTAATAGTTGGCCTAAATTCAGATGATTGGTTAAGTCGTAAAAAAGGTAAGTCGTTCTTACCATATTACGAAAGAGAACAAGTATTACTTAATCTGAAAAGTGTCGATAATGTGATTAACTTTGCAGACCATGATGATTCAGCCATAGAAGCCATATTAAAAGTTAAGAGATTTTATCCAAATGCTAAGTTAATCTTTGCAAATGGTGGCGATAGAACAGACGATAATATACCTGAAATAGAACACTTTATGGATGAGGAGTGGATTGATTTTGAGTTTAATGTTGGTGGTTCTAAAAGCAATTCTTCATCTAGCATACTTGAAAAATGGGCTGATAGTCGAACGGAGAGAGATTGGGGTTACTACCGAGTATTACATAATGACAAAGATGTCGTAAAGGTAAAAGAACTGGTGGTTGCACCAGGCAAATCTTTATCTATGCAAAAACACAAGTATAGAGCTGAACATTGGTTCATAGCCTCAGGTTTGGCTACAGTTTACACTATTAAAAATTCAAGTACAGATTACGAACTACATGGACATTACAAAATGTTTGATAACTTACATATTAAGAGAGGTGATTGGCATATGTTATCAAATGAAACAAACGAATCGTTGCGAATCGTTGAAATCCAATATGGTTCCGAGTGTATTGAAGACGATATTGAGCGAAAAATGACGATAAAACCGGCGATTTAGCTGCGACAAACACGCTTTTATTTTGTGTGTATTCGGAAACCCTTACCAGGTAACAAAAAAAACTTTAAAAAAAAGCGAAATAAAGGTTGCCTTTTGTGAAAAAGACCTGTAGGATGGACACATATGATGAAAAAGGACACAAACACTATGAATTTAGAAGTAAAATCTAATCTAGCAAAATTACTTGCTAACGAAAATATTACAATTCAACACAACAATGTTAAGACAGCTTCTTTTGATGTTAAGAACCGTGTCCTAACTCTCCCTATATTTAAAGAAAAATCTGGTGATGTTTATGATATGTTGATAGCACACGAATGTGCTCACGCATTATGGACTCCATATTCACAATGGAAAGGCATTGAAGACTCTGAATTAAGGTCATATGTCAATGTACTAGAAGATTGTAGAATTGACTTATTAATTCAAGCAAAATATCCTGGTGTTGTTAGAAACTATCAGAATGGTTTTGATATATTAGAAAAACAGAATTTCTTTGGTATCACAGGTAAAGATATCAATAAAGAATTTATGATTATTGACAAGATTAATCTAAGGTCAAAATCATTACAAAGAATGCCTTTCATTTTTACTCCTGAAGACAATTTATGGTTGGCTAAAGTTGACGCATTAAAAACTTTTGATGATGTGTTAGTTTTAGCCAAAGAGTTACTTGATTGGCAAAAAGAACAAGTTGAACAAATGCAAAAATTACCAGACTTTGATAGTCATCCACTTATTAAAAGTTATGACCTTGGTGATGATGAAGATGATTTTGATGATGAAGATGACCAACAAGATGGTGCCGGTGACGGCGAAGGCAATGGTTCAGATACTAAAGAATCAGATGATGAAGCTGATGAATTAAATGACTACAATAATTTTGGTGACCAAAAAGCAGATGATGAAAAAGACAGTAATCAATCTGGTGATAACGGTCAATCAAAAGAAAATATTAAATCTAACGAAGCTAAAGAATCAGATAGATTTGCTAAAGGTGCTGGCGGTGACGGTAGTATGAAAAAACTTAAATCAATTACTGATGATTCATTTACTCAGAAGCAAGAAGAATTACAAGATAAGAAATCCAGAGGTTTTAGATACGGTAAGATACCTACTCCAAATCTTGGTAAAGATGGTAACTTAACATCTTGGAAAACTTTCCTTTCTGATATGGAAAAATACAAAGTTAAAAACTTAAAAGATTATTCAGGTACTAAATCATATGTTGAATACCTTGATAAAGAATTTAAAAAGTTTACTAAAGAAAACAAGAAAACAGTTATGTATCTTGTTAAAGAGTTTGAAATGAAAAAAGCTGCAACTGCTTATAAGAGAGCAAGTACAGATAAAACTGGTATTATTGACCCTTTAAAA
>Ga0222717_10003430_pt1 | contig 11912 bp, 22 predicted proteins | sample C33_18DmetaG_FD_165053 | JGI IMG/M metagenome (GOLD analysis project Ga0222717, IMG submission 165053) | Estuarine water microbial communities from San Francisco Bay, California, United States - C33_18D | ecosystem: Environmental > Aquatic > Marine > Unclassified | place: USA: California...
ATGCACATGGATTGACATTTCAAGAGAATATGAAAATCATAAAGAAATATAGAGAAGGTCAAACTGAAAATGTGAAATACCATGTATATGATATGATTTCAGATAAACCATTTATAGAACGATATTTCGATTTAATAACCATAGTAGAGCACAAACCAAATATAGAAGTAGTTCCATTGGTAGAAATCAATAACCCAGAAGAGTTAGAAGCTTATTATGGGAAATTTATGAGTGAAGGATACGAAGGTATAATGATACGATGGGGAACTGATGGATATAAAGTTAATGGTAGAAGTGATAACTTATTGAAGTATAAAAAGTTCTTTGATGTAGCTGTTCCAATTGTGGATATTACACCTAATGATGCAATTCCAACTCACGGAACTATTTGGATAGAATACAACGGAAAAGTTGTAAAGACTGGTGCTAGATTATCTCACGAAGAACGAGAGGATATTTTAACCAATAAAGAAGAATATATAGGAAAAACTGCAGAAGTTAGATACTTTGAAACTACTGATGATGGTTCATTGAGATTTCCTGTATTCTGCGGCATAAGATTAGATAAATAAAAAATATGAGTAAACAAACTAAAGATTGGATGGAAAAGTTAGTTGAGAACTATCGAGTACCAACTGAAGAAGAAACTAAACAAAATACCGAAAAGAAAAAGGTACTTAATGAATCTCAACTTAAAAAGATTTTAGAAAAAGATTAAATAATGTTTGTTTAATTAAACATTTTTTCGTATATTTGTATAAATAAAAGTACATTATATAATAAATTAAAGATATGGCTTATAATCCGTTCAGATATTTTACAGAAGGTAAGTATAGAAAAAGACCTTTAAAATCAAAGTTCCCACTTCTATTGAAGATTAGGAATGGTGATTTTGAATACTCACCTTACTTTAGAGAAGCAGATGATAACGAAAAATTATACAATAAGATGTATAATCACTTTATGGAAACATCTTTGATTGTTGATATCAATGATAGAAAAGTAGAGGCTCATGAGTTTGCTAAGATGAAGAGAATCAAACAAAATAAGTTGATGGAAGTTGGAATTGACGAAGAGCAAACTAGGTTGTTTCAATTAAGAAAAGAATTGACTGAGGAGTTCGGAAAGGACTTGTGGGAAAAATGTTTGGAGAAAAAGAGAGGAAAGGGTACTACCGAAGATATGTATTGGTGGTATAAGAAACAATGTAAGATGGGACAAACACCATCAGAGTTAGCAATTGCATTGGGTAGAACAACAACAAAAGGATTAAGATGATGATGAAAGCATATATGAAAGTATATAAGAGTATTAAATCAGCAGATTATATCCATTTAAAGAATGGTTCAGTGATGAATCTAATAAATAATTTTAATAATATATATAATAGTGAGGCAAGATACAAAGAGTTAATCTTTGATTTTGACCAAAAATTAAAAATGTTCGAAGAGAACGAAAACAATAAGTAAAATGGAAATTGTAAAAAGTAGATACGGTTTAGATAGAACTGTTGAGAAAATTGGTTCAGACCGATTACGAGTTATGGGAGAAACACAATTCTCAAGACAAGCTCAGAATGATGAAGGAGTAGTTACTATGTTTGATTTTGAAGGAGGTCCTTGTTTATCAGTTGGTGGTAGTATTACTTACCAAAAGATGAAATGGAAAATCGAATCAATTCAACCCGAACAATCACCACATGAAGGTTTAGGTAGTTGTGTTCTTTCAGTAGTACCAAATTATTAAATGAATATTTACGATTATATTACCGATGATGATTTAATAAAAGACCCGCTAATAACTAAAAAGATATTAGATGGGTTAACTCCTCGTCAAAACAAAATGTTAGATGAGGGTAGATTACTAATTAATCCAGTCAATGGTGATATGGTTGTACCAGTTATGAGACAAGGTGGAATTGCAAAGATAATAGTTAACATATATTAATTAATGGGAAATAAAGAATTATTCACATATTTCAACGATGAGTGGAATTTTGAAACAAAGGATGGTAAGATAGGTATTAAGAGTTATATGTGCGAGCAAACCACCGATTCCGATGGTGGGGATGAGGATTTTATAGATGGTGTTGATTTTCCATCTAAACCCAAGAATGATGATGTTGATTTTGATGGTTACGAGGAATACGGCAGCTAATCCCCATTACATCGTTTAGGTGGTTTGGGCGTCGGAGAAGATTTTTTTTTGATAGTTTTCTAATACTTATACTTATAGGTGATAATAAAACATACTTATATGAATAATAAAGGGACTTAGGTCTAGATACAATAATGAAGATATCGTATTTTATTTACATCGTACAACACAATTTGGGAATTCAACCCAAATGGGAAAGAGACTTAATTAAATCAGACCTGCATCTAACTACGTTTAAGTTATGGATGTCTAAAACCTCTAATTGCTCCAAATGCCACGAATTATACCACAATCGAATAAATTATCTAAAAGGGTGGCTAAGATAATTAAACAAATCAAAAACTTTATCCTCGAAGTAGGAGAGAACATATGGAAATCCGTTGAATCGGGTTTTTTTCCGTTCGGATATTAAATTAAACAACATGAAAAAAATAATAACAATTTTAACGATGGTCATCCTCTACTCTTGTAGTGTGGATGCTCAAATCGTAGAGCCTGAGTTAAGGGACGAGGTAATCATCGAGAATGGGGTATTCAAGGTTTGGTACTCTGAAGTGAAGGAACAACCCGTAAAGTTGGTGTACACCTCTACAAATCGACCTAAGAACGTAGATAGAGGTTCTATGAACTTTTATTTAGAAGATGATGTGGTAACATCAAACAATGCAGATTACTACAATAACGTATGGGATAAGGGCCATTTGGCTCCGGCTGCAACTTATTCGGATTCTAAGGAAAACCTTAAACAAACATTTTCTTTTTTAAATTGTGCTCTTCAAGACCAATATCTTAATAGAGGAGAATGGAGATTGTTAGAAGAACAAGAAAGGGTATGGGATGATACCGAAGATTTAACCATTACGGTTACTTTAGAATGGAACGAAGGATTCCAAATTCTTCCTACCAATGGTCATGTGCCAACTCATATGATAAAAGAAATTTACTTTGAAGGAACACAAAGTTGTAAGAGATATAGGTTTCCAAACCAAAAACCAACCAAGGGCTGGGAAGAATACGAAGTGCCTTGTGACTAAGTAAGAACAAAAAATAAGTTATAATGATTACACCATTTTCGGTTTTAGATACAAGAACTAAAGAGTGGAAACAAAGAAAAGACCATTGGATTACTACTTATGGAATTCAATCGGAGTTGGGTAGGGAAGATACCCAATCTAAATCTCAATTTTGGGAATCGACATCTAATGTTTCTATTTTTGACCCTGTTCTTTGTGAACTGATGTACGATTGGTTTGTACCCAAGGGTGGAAAAATCCTTGACCCATTTAGTGGAGGTTCGGTTAGAGGAATCGTTGCACATGAGATGGGATATACTTATGATGGTATTGATTTATCTCAAAATCAAATCCTTGCAAATAAAAAACAATCTAATGGCCCTAATTGGATTTTAGGTGATGCCGACAAAGAGTTGTTTCATTTAGATAACGACTATGACTTTGTCTTTACATGCCCTCCTTATTATGATTTAGAAGTTTATTCTGATGATATGAACGACCTTTCGACTTTGTCTGAAAGAAATTTCGACATCAAGTTCGATAAAATTCTTTATAAATCAATTCTTCAATTAAAACAAAACCGTTTCTTTGGTATTGTAGTTAGTGAAGTTAGAAATCCTTCAACGACTGGAAATTACTCAATTGGTAATTATAGAAAGTTAGTAAGTAAAACAATCCAAATGTGCGAGTCACATGGTTTAAAGTTTTATAACGACATGGTTCTGTTTAATTCACAACACCAAGCTTCGAGAGTTGGTAAGACTTACTTCGATAGAAACCGAAAGATACCATCGGTACATCAAAACATTTTAATATTTGTAAAAGGAAATCCTGATATTGCTACTGAGGAAATCAAAGGTGGTGAGTTTAAATGTCAAGTAAACGATACAAAATACTTGACTTTTCGACATGCAGCAATAGATATAGACCCAAATAAATTAGTAGCATCTGAGGTAAAGAGAAGATGTATTAGTAGAAAATCAAAATATAAGGACTGGCAGATAATAGGAGAAGAGACTAGACCTGAGATAAAATATGTAGTTTGTGATATTCCATTTGAATCACCTCAACAAGTAAGTGATTTGTTAGATGATGTTCATGAACAACAATGTAGAAATATGTTTGAATCAAACAATCCAAAATTCAGACATTGGAAAAGAGTAGAACCAACGGATTGGAACTTATCATATAAAGAGATGGAAGAGTTATGGGATTTATCAGATAAAGCAGGTGGATTACATATTTTTTCAGAAACTATACAATGTGGAGATAAAAAATACATCTCAATACATGAAGCCAGTAAGGATTTAAAACTTAGTGGTGAGAGGGTAAGACAAAAAATTAAATCTGAAAAATATAAAGATTGGATTTATTTGGATAATTAAAATATTATTCGTATATTAGTAAACATAAATAAAATTAACTTAAAATGAAAAAAATACTATTATTAGTAATGTTGGGATTGAGTACATCGGTATTCTCGCAACAAACTGAGAAAACAACTGAATTAGAAGAAGTTGTTATCACAGCAACTCGTAGTGAGATATCGTTAGAAGATTCTCCCATCCCTACTGAGGTAATTGGGAAGAAAGAAATAGAACAATTGAATTTAATTACAATGCAAGACCTTTTACAAGCTAAAGGTATTCAAGTAGCACCAATGAAAAGTGGAGGATTTCAATTAAGAGGTCTTTCATCTGAGTATGTATTGGTAATGATTGATGGAGTTCCGATTGCCGGAAGAGAAAGTGGAGCATTAGATTTATCCAATATCAATTTAGCAAATGTAGAAAGAGTTGAAATCGTAAAAGGTTCAATGTCATCTCTATGGGGTAATCATGCTATTGGTGGTGTAATTAATATCATTACTAAGAAAGGTGGTAAACCATCATTCCAATTGAATACTCAATATGGAACTAACAATACATCTTTAATTGGATTGAGTGGAAACTTTGGTAAAGATAAATTTCAGAACGTATCTAAGGTAACATTAGGAAACTCAGATGGATTCGATTCAGACCCAAATACATATGGTCAGACTGTTCTACCATCTTCTTTATTAAACATTTCAAATAGAAGTACATATAGTGATGGTGTAAATACATTCTCATTATCAGCTAATTACTTTAATAAAGATTCGAAAGGAGAAACTGTAACTGAAACAAATACAGCTGGGCAATTGATTGAAACTACTGAGGAAAATACATCTGATAATCTAATCTTAGATTTAAACTATAAAAGAGTATTCGGTAAGTATGTAAGTGAAATCAAATTATCAAACTCATCTTTTAGTAATTCTAACAAAGCATCATTTGAATTCTTTGGACAAGATGTTGAAAGATTAGATGAGAGTACACAAAACATATTCCAGCCTGAGATGATTAATTCTTATAATTGGAATGAGAAGAATCAAACTACTTTAGGATTTGGTATGAGAGATTACACTTATGATACTGAGAGATATGGTGGTGAAAGAAATTTAGGTTCATCATTTGGATATCTACAACACTATCTTAACTTAGGTAAACTAAATATTATAGCTGGTGGTAGATTCGATAGTTATTCTGAATTCGGTTCTAACTTCTCACCAAAAATATCTGCTAAATACGATGTAGGTAAATTCTCATTCAATACATCAATTGGTAGTGGATTCAGAGTACCTGATTTTAGAACAATGTATCTTACTTTAGGTGGATACTCACAAGGGTTCTATGTATTAGGTTCTGAACTTATAGAAGATGAAATTAACTTTTATCAATCAAACAACCAAATAGCATTCTTAACATATGATATCAATGATATTAATTCATTATCAGCCGAAACTTCTGTATCTTATGATTTCGGAGTATCGTATAAGATAAACCAAAGAAGTAAAATTGGTGTTAATGTATTTCAAACAAACACAACTGATTTAATTGAATCGGTATTTGTTGGACAATTTATCAATCAAACGATATTATTTGGATACACAAATATCAATGATGCAACATTTAAAGGAATTGAATTTGAAGGATTGTATCAAAAAGGTGGATTAAGATTAGATGGTTCTTACCAATACTTAGAAACTGAAGCTATTAAAGGTGATGGAACTGAGTTCTTTTTAGGAGAAAGACCGAAACACTTAACCAACTTATCAGCATCTTATACTACATTTGATAAATATTCATTTGTATTGAACGCTACACACAAATCAGAATACTTCTTTAGAGATACTGATGGTAATGGAGCACAGGATATGAATGAGTTCATACCTCAACACACATTATTAAATGGAATTGTAACAAAGCAATTTGGAAAATACACAATTGGTGTAGGTTCTAATAATATATTAAACTTTACAAATAGTGAGTTCTTGAAATTCCAAAATGGAAGAACTGTATTTGGAAAACTGAGTTATAAATTTTAATATGACTGAACGTGATAACAAACTTTGGTGCTCATGGGAAAATGTAACCGATGAGATTGACAACCTAGTAAGTATTCTAAGTGAAAAGAATCTACCAATAGATTCTATTTACGGAATACCAAGAGGAGGTCTAATACCTGCGGTAATGTTATCACATAAATTGGATTTACCTTTTGTATTAAATCCAACTGAGAATACTTTAGTTGTTGATGATATTTCAGATAGTGGATTGACATTAGGAGACCATCATTTACATGGTGCAATATATACATTAACGTTACATATGAGAAAGGGTTCTAAATACGAACCAACTATATATGGTAAATTTATTGACTCAGACAAATGGATAGTATACCCATGGGAATTATCAGATTCTCAAAGTATACAAGATTATAAACTAACAAAATAATAGGATATATCGAATATTTTTCTTATATTTGTATAAACAAAAAATAATATGAAGATTTTAGTAACAGGCGGGAACGGCTTTATCGGTTCAAATTTAATTGAAAAATTGGTAAAAGAAGGACATGAGGTTGTTTCTTTAGATGACCTTTCAACTGGTTTGAAAGAATATGAAGTAGCAGGATGTAATTATGTTTATGGAGATATTGAAAATCTTCTTTATTGGAAAGGTGATAACTTTGATTTATGTTACCATCTTGCTGCACTAGCCAGAATTCAACCTTCATTCGATGACCCAATGGAAACTTTTAGAGTAGATACTCAAGGTGTATTGGTAGTTGCTGAATGGGCAAGACAAAATAATGTAAAGGTAGTTTATAGTGGTTCATCATCTAAATGGTGTAATCCAGAAACTTCACCTTATGCAACTTGTAAAAAATTAGGTGAAGATGTTTTAAAGATGTACCGAACTGCATATGGTTGTAACTTTGAGATTGCAAGATTCTATAATGTATATGGTCCAAATGAATTGGTAGATGGAAAGTGGGCAGCTGTAATTGGTATTTGGAGAAAACAAATCGAAGAAGGCAAACCAATCACAATTATTTCAGATGGGGAACAACGAAGAGATTTTACTTATGTAGATGATATTTGTGAAGCACTTTACAAAATTGGTATTAGTGATAAGAAACACGAAGATGCATGGGAGTTGGGAACTGGTATGAATTATTCAATTAATGAAGTATTTGATTTCTTTACCGAAAGATATGGTATATTGACAAAAGTACATTTACCTGATGTACCTGGTAACTATCGTAAAACTCTTAGAGAGAACGATGATACATTAGAAAGATTGGAATGGACACCTAAAGATAGATTAAGAGAATATATCCTATCTTTGTAATAATATGAGTAAAATTATAAATATATTTGGAGGCCCTGGAATTGGCAAATCATCTATTGCAGCCGGTATAACTTATAAACTAAAAAAGAATCACATTAGTTGTGACCAACCATATGAGTTTCCAAAGTTATTAGCATGGGATGATAACCATTCAGCAATTCAAGACCAACTTTATGTTCTTGCAAATCAACATAGAGGAATAGTAAAGAGTTATGGAAAGGTGGATTACATTGTATTGGATTCACCTATCCTACTCTCTTTAACGTATCGTAACTATTATAAAGGAACTGAATATCCATCAAGTTTGTATGGTGAATCATTTGATAAGATGGTTTTGGATACATTCAATCAGTATGATAATATCAACATAGTTTTAGATAGAGCTGATGGGGTTCATAATAATGATGAGAGGTATCAAAACTTAGAGGAATCCAAGGAGTTAGATATTGTGATAGAAAATAGTTTAATAGAAAACAACATACCATTTCACAAAATAAAAGTGAATGATGATACTGTTGATGACATTATGAAATTAGTTAAGTAATATGACTGATAAATTATTTAATTCAAACATGACACGATATAGAATAATCGAGCATACTCTTAGAGATAAATCAGTATTTGTGGTTGAATGGAATGATAGGTGGTTCTTTGGAATCTGGGGAAGATGGCATGAAAGATTTCATTGTCTTACACTAGAAGAGGCAATAAATAAAATCCAAAGATTGATAAAAATAAAAAATAAATAACTTCACTAGTAAATTTCTTACTAAAAAATTTGGTATTGTCAAATAATTTTCTTATATTAGGGTATAATTGAAATAATCCTAAGATGAAGAAAAAAGTAATTGGTCAAAAATACGGAGTTCAGATAACGAAACCTTGGAATCAGCAGATGTATGCTTGGAATGACTTGGTTGCCAAAGTTATCAAAATTGATTTGTATAAGAAATTAGAAGAATTCTATAAAAACAATGATATTGATGGAATGAATGAGATTGCACAATCATTCGGAGCTGGTTATGGTGAAGGTTATGATGTTGATTCAATTTATGATGGTATCTTTGAGGACTTAAAAAATATACAAAACTATCAACTCAACGAAGAGTTAGAATGGTTAGTTAGTAAGAATTTAATTAATAAACCTAAATACGAATTTGTAGGATATGATAAGTAAACTAAGAAGTGAGTGGATTAAAGACCCTATACTAAAGAAATGGAGTGGGGTTAATTGTACTGATAAGAGTACTGATTGTAAGTGTGAAGATGGAAACCATCTAATAGAACTATGGGAACAAGATAGCTGTGTAAGAGGTAGAATCGATACAGTTGTTTGTACAAGTTGTGATTCAATTAAAACATTTAGTATTATACGATAATGGTAGTAAAAATTATAGGACTTTATTTTCTAATAAGTGGGTTGATTCTAATCTATTGTATATTAGAAGCACCAATACATGGTAAGGATGGTTCTATTATAGAAGAATCCAAAATATCTAAATTTAAAAAGTTATGGAAAAGGAAAAAAAAGTAAGACAGTATAGAAGTAGACAAGGTAGGAGTGATAGACAATATTCATCCAATATGAAAGTTATGACTTATGGTTGTATAACTTTACTTGGAATGTTAGTTATTGTGGGATTATTTAACCTCATATATTCGATGATTTATTAATGGGTAATCTAAATAAAATCTTACCCGTAGTTGTGGTTCACAAAGGGCCAAGAAAAAACTCTAAAGTAATTTTAGAAGTTTTTGAGAACACAAGAGTTGATGATATTATCAACCTAAGAAAATTGAAACCTCTGATACCCAAAGAAAATGAAATATTAGATATGGGTGTTGGTCTAAGTTTCGTAGAAAGATATAAAAAGAAACATAAATTAAAGTAAAATGAAAAAAGAGAAAGTAGCAGAATTTTTAGGATTGTATTATCCAATCTTATTAGCATTCGTATCATTTTTATTCTCAGTAACCTTATGGTTTGGGGGTAATCAATTGGAAGGAATATTTGTTGGAATTTGGGTTCCATCTATATTATCTCTATCAGTAGCACTGAGACAGAGAAGAAACGATTTTAGAAACGATAAATTCAGAAAGTAATGGAAAACATGGGTATGTTTATAGTAGGGGCAATTATATTTGGACTCTATATGGCTGGGTATTTGTTTATGATAAAATATGCAAATGATGGTCAGAGAAGAGATATGGAACGAGATGATAGATTTGAATACTATCAGAGACATAATCAACCAAATCCTGCAGATTATGATGGGATGGGAAATTACAGTAGATTTCCAACTGATGTAAAAACTAAGAGACAAGGTAGATTGACTAAAACTAAAAAGAAGAATAAAACAAAAGTATGAGTTTATTAGTAGGGTTATCTTCAATTATAGTATTACTTGGGTTTACGTTTATACTAACGTATTTATTTGAATATACACATGAATATCCAATGGCATTAGTTGGGATTATGATGTTCGGTGATATGTTATTAGCTGGAACTTGGTATTTAATTGGAATGGAAATTGGTGTAGAATCAGAACAATCATTTAAAAGAGGTATTGCACTAGCATTTGCATTCATGTCATTTGGTAGAGCATTGATATTTTTAGTTAACGCAAAAAAGAAAGGCTACCTATAATGAAGAATTTAATAGTAATAGGACATACTAATCAGAAATCGTTTTGTTATAATGGTATTATGAAAACCATTAAAAGAGAACTACAAAAGCATGATGAGGAAATTGAAATTATTGATTTATATAGAGATAATTTTCATTCTTCTTATAGAAAGGAATTGATTAAACGTTACAAAAAGTTAGTAACTTGGTCTGAACGAATCTATTTTGTATCACCAGTTCAATGGTTTAGGTTAACTCCAAGAGTGGAAATCTTTTTTGATGAAGTATTCACACCAGGATTTGCTTATAAGTTTGTTCCTTTGTTTGGTAAATACTCTTATCCAAAGCCATTTTTGAAAGATAAAAAGGTTAGAACATATATTACACATGGAGCACCTATGTTACCAGTTGTTACATTATATTTAAACTCAGTTAAACTAAGGTTAGTTATGGGTGTGTACACATTTGTATTTGGTTGGAACATTAATAGATGGAGAAAAACAAAACAATTTTGGTCAGTACCATTTGTGGATGCCAAGACAAGAAAAAAATACTTACAAGTAGTAAAAAAAGATATTAGAAAAGATTTAAATTTTGAAATATAAATGAAGTTTGTAGATAGAGTATATATAATTTCAATGCATAAAAATGGAATCCGTAGACAAAATCTATACAATGATTTACTATCTGCTGGATTTAGTAATGATAAAATAGAATGGGTTCAGGCAATAGATGGTAGTCAGTTAGATGTCGATGAGTTATTAGATGAAAATAAAGTAAGTTTTAAATTCATAGACCCAAATGGTGCACTAACTAAATCTATTTATGGTTGTGCATTATCTCATCAACTTGCATATGAGAAATTTCTAAAAACTGATGATACTATTAAGACCGCTCTGATATTAGAAGATGATGCTGCATTAACTCATACTGCTCTAAGAAACCTTATAAGTGGTTCTAGGGGTTATGGTATGTTAGTTGATGATGTGGAAAAGATTAATTGGGGGGTTATACAAGTTGGTAGTTGGTCACAAAAAATAGAAGGTAAGGAATGCTGTGATGCATTTGTATTAAATCATATGGAAAGATATCCATCAGGATATGCAGCTCATTCTTATATTATAAACAAACCATCTGCTCAAAAACTTATAGATAACAACAAACCTATACAATATGCAGCCGATGTTAATATTCATTGTAGCGATATCGAATTGTATTGTACACCAATATCTCACTTTGGACAAAAGACAGGTGATTACTTTAGATGGGATACTTCTAAGATGACATTACAATTTGAAGAACATATTTTATTTGAAATGGAAAAACATGGTAATGAATTCTTATCTCATACAACTCATGGTGATGATTATTATACTGAAGAGGGTTGTAGAAATATTAAAA
>Ga0222717_10003436_pt1 | contig 11904 bp, 6 predicted proteins | sample C33_18DmetaG_FD_165053 | JGI IMG/M metagenome (GOLD analysis project Ga0222717, IMG submission 165053) | Estuarine water microbial communities from San Francisco Bay, California, United States - C33_18D | ecosystem: Environmental > Aquatic > Marine > Unclassified | place: USA: California...
CAGGTACTAATGGTACAGACGGAACAAGTGGAACCAATGGTACTAGCGGAACAGACGGTAGTTCAGGTTCATCTGGTACAGACGGTACCTCAGGAACAAACGGAACCTCAGGCACAGACGGGACTAGTGGAACCAATGGAACAAGCGGATCTTCAGGAACAGACGGTACTTCAGGTACCAATGGAACTTCAGGTACAGATGGAACATCAGGATCTTCAGGTACAGATGGTACTTCAGGTACCAATGGAACTTCAGGAACAGACGGTACTTCAGGTACTAATGGAACAAGCGGATCTTCAGGAACAGACGGCACCTCTGGTACAGACGGAACCTCAGGAACTAACGGAACTTCAGGATCTTCAGGAACAGATGGAACTAGCGGTACTAACGGAACTTCAGGTACAGATGGGACTAGCGGAACAAACGGAACTTCAGGTTCTTCAGGTACAGATGGAACTTCAGGAACAGACGGCACCTCAGGTACTAATGGAACTTCAGGAACAAATGGAACTTCAGGATCTTCAGGTACAGATGGAACTTCAGGTACTAATGGAACTTCAGGTACTAATGGAACTTCAGGATCTTCAGGTACAAACGGCACCTCAGGTACAGATGGAACTTCAGGTACAGACGGAACAAGTGGTACAAACGGCACTTCAGGATCTTCAGGTACAGATGGAACTTCAGGTACAGATGGTACAAGTGGAACCAATGGCACAAGTGGAAGCTCAGGTACAGATGGGACTAGCGGAACAAACGGAACATCAGGAACTAACGGAACTAGTGGTACCGATGGAACTTCAGGTAGCTCAGGAACTAACGGAACAAGTGGTACTGATGGAACTTCGGGTACAAATGGAACTAGCGGAACAAACGGAACCTCAGGCTCATCAGGTACAGATGGCACATCCGGTACAAACGGTACTTCAGGTACAAATGGTACAAGTGGTACTAATGGGTCTTCTGGATCATCAGGTACAAACGGTACTTCAGGAACCGATGGAACAAGTGGTACAAACGGTACTTCGGGTACAAATGGAAGTAGTGGATCATCAGGTACAGATGGTACTAGCGGTACTAATGGTACATCAGGAACAAACGGTACTAGCGGTACAAATGGAAGTAGTGGATCATCAGGTACAGACGGAACTTCAGGAACAAACGGTACTTCAGGGACTAATGGAACCTCCGGTACAAATGGTACTTCAGGTACAAACGGTACTAGCGGTACAGATGGAAGCTCAGGCTCTTCAGGAACAGACGGAACAAGCGGTACGAATGGTACTTCAGGAACAAACGGTACTTCAGGAACTAATGGAACTAGCGGTACAGACGGATCTTCTGGAAGCTCAGGTACAGACGGTACTTCAGGTACTAACGGAACTTCAGGAACCAATGGTACTAGCGGTACAGACGGAACTAGTGGAACTGATGGTAGCTCAGGTAGCTCAGGAACAGACGGCACTTCAGGTACTAACGGAACCTCTGGTACTAACGGAACATCGGGTACTAACGGAACTTCAGGAACAGACGGTACAGACGGTACCTCTGGTACAGACGGCACTTCAGGAACCAATGGTACTAGCGGTACAGACGGTACATCAGGAACAGACGGAACATCCGGTACAGACGGAACATCAGGAACAAATGGAACAAGTGGACTACTTACATTATCAGGTGCTACTAATAACGGAGTAATTACATTAAACGGTACTGTACCGAATGGTACAGTTGAATCTAACCTTGTATTTGACGGAACTAATTTAGGTATAGGTACGACACCTGGTTTTAATTTAGATGTAACTGGTGCCACTGGTATTAGAGTAAGCTCTGCTACTGATTTACCTTTGAGAGTTTTATCAACAGATGGTACTTGTGGGATTGAACTTGCCGATAATGTTCACACTTATTATATGTTAACAACTGGCACTGACTTTAGAGTTAGAGATGTTACTGGTGGTAATGTAGATAGACTTACAATAGAAGGAACAACTGGAAATGTAGGTATAGGAACTACAAGTCCTAATCACCTATTAGACCTTTATAAATCTACAGGAACAACAAGCAGCACTACAGGAACTACGTTGCAAAGGTTATGGAATTATGTAGGGTCTGATTTAAATCAGCAAAAAACATTTATAGATTTTGTTTTTCAAGATGATAATAATAATGAATACCCACAAGTTAGAATAGGTGCTGAGGTTGGTCAAAATGGAGATGCAAGCTCCCAATTAAAAGAAGGCAGCGGTGCTTTTATTGTATACACAAACAACGCTACAGGTACTACACCTAACACACCAACTGACTTAGCGGAAAGATTTAGAGTTGATTACCAAGGTAACGTTGGAATAGGTACTACATTACCTGCAAGTAAATTAGAAGTACAGACCGGATACATTATTAGTTCCGGTTCAGGAGCAGCCGACTTAGGATTCGTTTTAGATAGAGCCGGCTTAGATACATACCAAATTAGACATTTAGATGGCGGTTTAACCATCTTTAATGAAACCGATAACAGGAAGGAAATGACTTTCCTTGGAAACGGTAACGTCGGAATCGGTACGACTAGTCCTACTTACGAACTTGATGTAGCAGGTAATATAGGGTTAGATCAATACCTGTATCATAATAACGATGCAGATACATCTATAAGATTTACAACAAACACGATTGGACTCAATGCCGGAGGTGTTAAGCAATTAGAGGTAACCAGTAACAATGTAAATGTAACAGATACATTTTCATATACAAGACCTGGCGGTAACGGGCAGTATAACGGTGAAATTGTAACTTTCGGAACATTTGCAGCCAGCTTTTCTGCTGGAGATTTAATTTGTTTAGGCACTAGTAGTGGTAGCCCCAGATGGAGCTTAGCAGATAATAACTCCACCTCAACCCTTGCAACTGGAATGCTCGGTATAGCTCTCGGAAGCACCCCAGCTGACGGGATACTAGTTAGAGGATTTGCAAGATCTACTACATATAGCGCACTTGTAGATGGAGGAATAGTTTATATTAGCGGTGCTGCTGGAGATATGACAACCACGATACCTACCACCTCTGGAAATTATGTAAGAATAGTAGGGTATGTTATAGACTCGGTAAGCCTAAGTTACGGTGAAATATACTTCTGCCCAGATAATACATACGTAGAAATAACATAAAATATAACTAAATGTTTTACCTATCACAAAGCTTAATATTTGAACAAGATAAGATATACTACACTTATGATAGTGGAGAACAGTGTGAAGTAATGATGGATTGGGAAGATAGTTTAATGTCCGCTTCTGCTGCATACGTTACTGAAAACGGAGGAGATATCTTAGAAATTGGATTCGGTATGGGAATATCTGCCGGTTATATACAATCTCATTCAATATCATCTCACACCATAGTTGAAAATCACCCCGATATTATTTCTCTTGCTCAAAATTGGGCAGCAGAGAAACCGTATGTTAACATCGTTACCGGCAGTTGGTATGATAATTTAGATTTATTAAATACTTATGATGGAATATTCTACGATACGTATGGAGACGAACACGCTCAATACTTTTCTTCGTCTATAGAAACACTTATAAATACAGAAGCAAAAGTAACTTGGTGGAATAGTATACCAAACAGTCAAAGTATATTTAATTTTGAAAATACAGAATACCAAACAATTACTATATCTCCACCAGAAAACTCTTATTATAACCACCCTAAATACTACCTACCAAAAAAACAGTTTTAAAATATGGCAGTAACAGCAACACTACCGGTTACACTACAAGGAACAGCTGAATTATTAGTCACTGACGGCTTCTTTATAAACTGGACCTCTGAATTAAGAAACGCAACTACAGCAACTACAGTAAACACTTATACAAGTGACACTGACAATAGTGTTGCAATTCGAGCATCTTATCAAAGCGCAAGAATAGGAGTACGAGCTGATTGTAATAGAACGTTTCTATTCTTTGACGTTAGTAGTATAACTGATATAGGTACGATAACATCAGCTACAGTTAAGATATTAGGATTTGGCTCCAACACATCTACAGATACCATTATTGTAGAAGGATCCGCATGGAATCAAAACGGATCTACGACTACCCTAGCTACTAGTGATTATAATAACCTAGACTTTAGTACCGCCTATTCTTCAAAGAACCTCTCCTGGAACGGAGTGGGAACATATAACGACTATTCATTAAATGCTACTGCTATATCCGATATGAATACTAACGGATACCTTAACTGCGTAGCAATTGAATCAGATTACGATAATGACGAACAAGCTCCATCCTTAGGTACCTCTCAAATTGCAGGTATTACATTTGAAGATCCTAATAATGTGGTTGAAATACAAGTAACCTATACATTAAGTCCATTAGGATGGCCAGAAAACCTTAACAATGTACTATCCGCTGCTATAGAGAAAATAAACGGAACTCTAAGTACTACCATAGTAAGAGTGATAGATACACCCACCAGCGGAGACCCATTTAATTTAAATATTGGAACAGGCTTTAACAACTACCTGTATAGGATAGCACTTCAATCCGACGGTAAAATGGTTACTGTAGGAGGTTTTGATATTTTTAATGGAAATACAAGGAAGAGTATAGTAAGGCTAAACTCCGACGGAACAGAAGATACAGCTTTCTACACCAACCTTGGAACATCTTTTTCATACCTCTCAGTTACAGCCTTTGTATATTCTGCAGAAATTCAATCAGACGGCAAAATACTAGTAGGAGGTAATTTCGATACTTTTAATGGAAATACAAAAAAGTACTTAGTTAGGTTAAATTCTAACGGAACAGAGGATACTAGTTTTTATACTAATCTCGGAACTAGTTTTGATTTTTATATTAGAAGAATGGCAGTTCAATCCGACGGTAAAATAGTAGTAGTAGGAAGATTTTCAACTTTTAAAGGAAACACAAGACGATACATTGTAAGACTAAACTCTAGCGGAACAGAAGACACCTCTTTCTATACAAACCTTGGAAGCGGGTTTACTAATGCAGGCTTGGGACTTCTTACAGCAGCTATACAATCCGACGGTAAAATACTAGTAGGAGGAAGCAATACAACTTTTAACGGAAATACAAGAAAGTACTTAGTTAGGTTAAATTCTAGCGGAACAGAAGACACCTCTTTCTATACAAACCTTGGGACTAGTTTTGATGGTTCAGGTGGGTATACTATTCGAGTAGACAACGTTAAAATACAATCAGACGGCAAAATTCTAGTAGGAGGTAATTTCGATACTTTTAACGGAAATACAAGAAACAGGTTAGTGAGACTAAACTCTAACGGAACAGAAGATACTAGTTTCTATACAAACCTTGGAAGCGGGTTTAACGACGCTGTAAACACTATAACTATACAATCAGACGGCAAAATTCTGGTAGGAGGTAACTTTAGTAGTGTTAACGGAAATAGTGCATACAAGCGTCTAGTAAGGTTAAACTCTACCGGTACAATAGATACTGCTTTTCAAGGAAACGGTACTCCTAACTTGGAAGTAGAGGATATTATTGAAGATAGCGGAAATGATATAATAGCCGGTGGAAGGTTTATTTCTGTTGACGGAACTGCAAGAAACTACATAGTGAAATACAATTCAGACGGTTCAATAGATAATTAAAATATATAGAATAGTTGCTTAACGTAAAAAAATTAACTATATTTATACTTTAAAGAAGGTTAATGAAAGTCGCAGTTATAATAGATACACCAGCATTAGGCGATACAATCGCCGCTATTCCTACACTCCGTAAAATCTCACAAGCTTACGGAGAACAGAAAATAACCGTCTTAACAAGTAAACCATTCCTATTTGATAATCATCCTCTAATCAAAAATACCTATACATTAGAGACAGAACTAACCGATGATTATACAGTATATAGAACATTCTCTCCATTAGCCGGTAAGACTCATAAACTAATAAACGAAACTATAGAATTTAGGTATTCTAATATAGACATAAGACAATTTCACGCTATCTCGTTAGGGTTTACTTTACTGGATACTGAAATGGAAACTGACTTATATATAGAGAAAGAGAGAGAGCTTCCATATAATGATTACGTAATCGTACACCCTACTCATACATGGCCTACAAGAACTTGGGAACAAGAGAAGTGGCAGGAACTTATTGATAAATTAAACGCTAACGGAATACCTGTAGTTGCAGTAGGTCGAGATTCTAAAGAGATAGGAAACTTCAATGTAGATAAACCAGTAATGGATATCAAAATTAAATTAGGAGTAAACTTACTAAACGATCCAAAAAACGACCCTGCTGAATTGAGATGGATGATGAATAATAGAGCTAGAGCAGTAATAACTATGGACTCTGGAATATTACATCTTGCAGGTACAACTGATATAAATATAATTCAACTAAGCTCATCTATAAATTATAAACTAAGAGCACCTTACAGAAAAGGAACTCAAGATTATAAATTCACATATATAGATGGAGGATGTGAGATGTGCTCATCCGATATGCAAAGTAACGTAGATGTTCATACGACTATCCACGGAGTACCTCCACAAATATACTGCACAAAAAATAAAAGTTTCGACGAATGCCATCCATCAGTTGAACAAGTATTCAACCGGACTATTAAATTATATGCTGAAAAAAATGTGAAAAAGAAAATACTATACCTAACACCTCATCTATCTACAGGAGGAATGCCTCAATTTGTACTCACTAGATTAAAGACACTACAAGATCAAAACGAATTTGAAACACATTTAATAGAGTATACACAATACGCTAGTTCGTATATAGTACAGAGAGAGAAAATACAAAACATACTAGGGAATAACTTTCACTCTTTAGGATACTTAAAAGAGATAAGTATAGAAGAAAGAACTGAGAGATTAGTTAGAACAATTGAAAAGATAAACCCAGATATAATACACATAGACGAATGCCCAGAAGCATTTGACTCCTTCAACAAACTATCACCAACAGCACTAGAATTTATTTATTCAGAAGACAGTAAATGGAAGATAGTAGAAACATGTCATAACATATGGTTTCAAGGTAAGGATAAACAGTATCATCCTGACAGTTATATATTCTGTACTCCTCACCATTTATACGAAAATTTTAAAGACAACATTAGTAGTAGTAGATTCGTATCTACTTATCCGATTATAGACTTAACTCCGACAGAAAAAGAAAAAGAAGAAGCAAAGAAATTACTAAAGTTCGATAACACTAAAATTAACATACTAAATGTTGGAATATGGACACCGGGAAAAAATCAAGCAGAAGGGGTAGAGATAGCACATAAACTTAATATAACTCACCCAGGAAAGTTCCACTTTCACTTTGTAGGAAATCAAGCAGATAATTTTAAAGAATATTGGGAAGAAATAAACAACAACCTACCCACTAATGTTAGCATCTACGGAGAACGTAACGATGTTAATCTCTTCATGCAAGCAAGCGATGCATTTATGTTTAATTCAACCTATGAATGTAATCCACTAGTACTAAGAGAAGCACTGAGCTACAAACTACCTACATTCTCTAGAATATTAAAACAATACGGAGAAATGTTCTCAGACTACGTAAACGAATTAACCAACGACTGCGACACCAACTCTAATATTATCGCTGATTCTCTCCTAAAACTAGACACCTACCTATCCTCACACAAAGAGTACAACTTAAAAAATACGAATAATACTTTTGAAGAAGAACATTTGAGAGCTTATAACAAAATAATAAAACAAGAGAAGATTCATACAATTACAAAAAAAATAGTATTAGAGACACGGTTAGAGTATAAGAACGGACTAAAACTACATTTAGATAAACTAAGTGAGGGTACTTGGAGAGCAGAGTTCTGGGATAACCAAGACCTAATACACACAGCAGAGAACTTAAAAGAAGGACACTGGTACGGACCAACCAGAGAATGGCATACAGATTGGGAAGTTAATATATTCTGCGATAATATATTAATTGATACCTGTAGATGGAATCTTAACGGTAAGGAAGTGTTAGTAGTTTTTGATTCATCAAGTTTAGGAGATACTATTGCTTGGATGGGACAAATGGAAAATTTTAAGAAAGAACATAACCTAAAAAAACTATATGTTAAAACTTTTAAAAATTGGTTGTTCGATAAACAATGGTATAGTGATCGAGGAATAATACTTGTTAATAAAGAACATAAAAAAACAGAAATAATATACAACGTGGGAGTATACTATACAAACGATACGCCATGGAACAGAAATAAGCATAAGTACGATTGGAGAAAAGTACCTTTAGCAAAAATAGTTGCAGATAGGTTAGGTATTTACTATAAAGAAACCAAACCGTTTTTAGCACCACAATATAACACAATTACTACAGATAAATTAAAAAAATCAATAGTAATAGCAACACAAAGTACCGCACAAACAAAATATTGGAATAATCCAACTGGATGGCAGGATTTAGTAAACCATTATAATAATACTGGATACAGAGTACTGCATTCAAGCAAAGAAGGTACAGACTTAGAAGATATAGAACAACTACCTGAAGACCTAACAGATATAGCAACAGCAATAAACAATTCAGAAATATTTATAGGAATATCCTCAGGACTATCTTGGTTTGCTTGGGCACTTGGAGCAAAGGTAGTTATTATTAGCGGATTTACAGACCCTTATGTAGAGTTTGAAGAAGCAGTATATGTTAACAATCACCAAGTATGTCATGGATGTTGGGGAAACCATACATTTGATAAAGGAGATTGGAACTGGTGCCCTGTATGGAAAGGAACTCAAAGACAGTTCGAGTGTACAAAAACGATAACAGCAGCAGATGTCATTACTAAAATAAATAATAGTTAGTTACATGAAACCAAGCAACCCTAATTTCTGGACTAATACAGACGGTAAACTAAGCTTACGTAATCTAGAAGCAGAAGAGAGCGTCTATAGACACAATATCTTCCCAGCCTGGAAGAATAGTATAATAGATGAAGCTATTGTAATATATTACGAAATATACGACTGTCACTCCAGTGACTATATTGATAACTCACTCTATCAAAGAGATGACTGTTATATTAAACAAGGCGATATTGTTTTAGATTTAGGAGCTAACATAGGTATCTTTTCGAGGTTCGCTAGTGATAAAGGAGCTAAAAAAATATATTCGTTCGAACCTGTTCAAGAAAATTTTAAGATACTATCATTAAACATACCAGATAACTGCGAAGCCCATAAACTCGCAATATCTAATGAAGACAATAAAACTGTTAGTATTGCATATAAACCTGACTGTCCTGGGGGTAGTTCAATACTTAAATACGATGACGGTATATTGCAGAAATGTATGACTATGACAATTACTACGTTAGTACAAAATAAACTGATACAGCAACCAGACTTTATTAAGATGGATATTGAAGGAGCAGAAACACTCGCGTTCAAGGGGATAACGGATAGTATCTTACAAAAAACTAGGTGTATTGCTATGGAGATGCACGATCATGTTATAGGACAGGAAGGAGTAAACTATATTTACAATAGACTAGCAAAACTAGGATTTACATCATTCACATTATATAACCCAGACAACAACAATATAGTCTGGTTTACAAATAAAAATTAAAAATAGTTGTATAATAGTTTAATTTATAATATATTAAAAAGAGTAACTAATAACATAAAAAAAAATGATAGAACAAACAAAGCTAACAGAACAGGAAGTAGAAAAAATTACTGAAATTCAAAATAGAATAAACACAGCACAAGCAGAACTAGGTAAACTAGAACTAACTAAAATAGATATTAAAGATAGGAGAAATACAATAGAAAACTATATTAAAGAAACTCGATCTCTTGAAATGGATGTTGCAAAAGAAATAGAAGATAAATACGGTAAAGGAAGTATTAACTTAGATCAAAAAATCTTTATCGCAAATAAAAGTGTAGAGTAAATATCACTATTTAATAGTACGTAGAAAGTAGGAATAGTTTTAGGATTGTTCCTACTATTTATATACGACAGACTTACTTAATACACTAGAGTAGGTTTACGTAAAGTTAAGATATTTATAAAAGACATTAAATAAACTTCATTAAACATGGCAGAAGCAATTATCTCTCCAGGTGTATTCACTAGAGAAAATGACATTTCATTCATTCAACCAGCCCCAGTAGAGGCTGGCGCAGCTATTATAGGTCCAGCAGTAAAAGGACCGGTAGAAAAACCAACACTAGTAACATCATATAATGATTATGTAAGAACCTTCGGAGCAACCTTCGAATCAGCTTCTACATCATATGAGTTTATGACATCTCTAGCAGTTAAAAACTACTTCTCACAAGGAGGTAACTCAGTATTAGTATCAAGAATCGTATCAGGAACATACGACCCAGCTACTACTACTCACGTATCATCATCAGATAACGGCAGTTTCCAACCTTTTGTTTTAGAGACACTAGGAGAAGGAGCATTGTTTAATAATTCAACAGGACTAACTGCTTCAATTGCAGAAAATAGTGACGGGTCTTTAGTATCAGGTTCTTCTGATAACCTAAGATGGGAAGTATCAAATATCAGTGACTCTCAAGGTACTTTTAGTTTAAGTGTTCGTCAAGGAGATGATAATACTAAAAGTAAAATAATCTTAGAGACATTTAATAATGTATCTTTAGATCCTAATAGCTCAAACTACATAGAAGCAGTAATCGGTAACCAATCTTCAACACTAGTAGACGGAGCTGACGGAACTTATATAAGAACAACAGGAGAATATGTAAACAGATCTAAATACGTTAGAGTATCTGCAGTAAATCTAAAAACTTTAGACTATTTAAGTACAGACGGAATAACTGTTAATACAGATACTAACGGAGCATCTTATAGCGCCTCTCTTCCGATTGCAGAATCTGGATCATTCTTTGATGCACAAGGAGATATTATAGCAGGAGCTAACTTCTTTGATAATATTAACGATACGAACACTCAAGGACTTGTTGCAGGCAACTATACAAGTATTATAAACCTACTAACCAACACAGAAGAGTACGTATTTAATATTATATCTGCACCAGGCTTAAGCTACGCTAACGCATCACACGTAACACCTATTGATTCTATTATATCTCTTGCAGAAGGTAGAGGAGATTGTATAGCAGTATTAGATGTACAAAACTACGAAGCAACAGTTAGTAATGTAGTAGCTAAAGCAACATCAATTAATAGTTCGTATGCAGCAACTTACTGGCCTTGGCTACAAGTTTTATCTGCAACAGGTAGAAACGAATGGGTACCAGCTTCAGTTGTTATTCCAGGAGTATATGCTTTCACAGATAATAGTTCAGCACCATGGTTTGCACCAGCAGGACTTGTAAGAGGAGGAGTAGCAGGAGTTATTCAAGCAGAAAGACGTTTAACAAGAACTCAGAGAGATACTTTATATTCAAATAAAGTAAATCCAATAGCTTCTTTCCCAGGACAAGGAATATCAGTATTCGGTCAAAAGACATTACAAACTAAAGCATCAGCTTTAGATAGAGTAAATGTAAGAAGATTGTTAATTGAGTTAAAGAAATTTATCGGAGACGAATCAAGAAACTTAGTATTCGAACAAAATACTATTGCAACAAGAAACAGATTCTTAGCAACAGTTAACCCATACTTAGAATCAGTAGTACAGAGACAAGGTCTTTACGCTTACAGAGTGGTAATGGACGATACTAACAATACAGCAGACGTTGTTGATAGAAATCAACTAATAGGTCAAATCTTTATTCAACCAGTTAAAACTGCAGAATTTATAGTACTTGACTTTACAATTGAACCAACAGGAGCAACATTTGCAGGATAATTTAAAACAACAATATTTATAATAAAGAAATAAAATGGCAGTA
>Ga0222717_10003437_pt1 | contig 11904 bp, 5 predicted proteins | sample C33_18DmetaG_FD_165053 | JGI IMG/M metagenome (GOLD analysis project Ga0222717, IMG submission 165053) | Estuarine water microbial communities from San Francisco Bay, California, United States - C33_18D | ecosystem: Environmental > Aquatic > Marine > Unclassified | place: USA: California...
CACCTTATTTATTTTGGAATATATTTATAACTTTGGTGTTAGCACCAGTGCTTTACAGCATTAGACAAAACACAGAAGAGGCTAAACGCCTTGACATACTCTTAAACAAAACTCGTGAAGAGATAGCAAGAGAGTATGTAACCAAAAACGAATTAAAAGATGACATGGGAATCCTCATGGATAGGATAGATAAAATCGGAGAAAAGCTTGACAAACTCTTTGAAGTTAAGTAAAATAGGTATATAACTATGGCAAGAAAAAAACAACAAAAGAAAAGATTAAAAAAGTATAAAGGTAAGTACGTTACTGCTGATAGGTTAGATATGTCTAAAGGTGGTAGAGTAGGATATGCTATAGGTAAAAAAGTTACAAAAGGTATTACACCTATTGAAGACAAAGATAAAAGACCAAAATTACCTCCTAAAGAAACAGGACCAAAAGTAGGTGGACCAGTAGCTCCTCCGGGTGGACCAAAAGTAGGTGGACCAGTAAAACCACCAGTTACAATAGTAGAACCACAACCAACACCACAACCACAACCTGCACCTAAACAAGATGTAACAATTGTAGAAGACGAAAAAGTTAAAACGGGCAAACCTGCATGGTGGGCAAGATTAGGCTTTGGTTCACTTGCTGAAGCTAGAGATGCTGGATGGGCTTGGGATAAAGAACGAGGAGAGGGTATTTATATAGGTGATGAAGTAAGGGACGGTGAAGACGAAGAAGAGACAGATGATGAAACTGGACCTGCTGTAGGAGAGACAAGAGTAGCGTCTGATGGGACTGTAGAAGTTTGGACAGGCTCTTCTTGGGTACCACAAATTCCAACAGATGATAATGATGTTCCTGTCCCAACTCCTGCACCTGCTGTAGGAACTGTTGCTGGTCAACAAGCTAGACAACAAAGAGCTGGCGAAGCAGGTAAGCGTATGGAAGATATAGCTACTGGAAAAATAGGTTTAGAAGAGTTAGGAGCTAAAGCTGAAGCTGTAAGAACAGAGCAATTTAGAGATGAAGCTGCTGAAACTATTACAGGTAAAGGAGTAGCTATAGAAAAAGATGAAGCTGCTTTAAGAGGAGAAGATTATAAAACTCAAGTAAGTACAAGAGAAGACGTAACAACTGCACCAACAGCAACGACAGCTCGTATGCCAGACGATATTACAGCATCTAAAGCAGGTGTAATGCAGGTAAGGGATGAAGAAGTTGCAGTAGAAGCTGCTAGAGAAAAAGAAGCAAGACGTATAGAAGACGTAGCTCCGGGTGAAATAACAGGAGATGTTAGATTTGCAACTGTTGATGAAATTAAGAAAAAAGCAGGACTAGCTAAAGATGTAAATTTTGCAATTACAGACGGTTATTTAGCAGACAGAGTTACTGGAGACGATGTAACAGTTGCTCCTACTCCTGAGGCAGAAAAACAAGAAAGAAGAGATATTATAGGCGAAGCTGCAGACGATGTAAATGCTGCACAAATATTAGATACTGTTGGTTATACTGCTGCTCAACAAAGAAAAGTAACTGGACAAGCTGCAAAAGGTGCTGCTGCTAATATGATTGCAGAAGTTGGTGACTTACCACCAGAAATAACAGCAGCTATTGTAGAAGACCCTGCAACTGTAGAAGCTCAAGTAGATACAAATCCTGTAGAAGTTAATGCTGCTATTGCTGCACTACCTACAGAAGCTTTAGTATCTTCACAGATGGAAAGTCTATTAGGTGGTATGGAAGATGGTAATATACCTTTATGGGCTAAACCTGCTGTTGATGCAGTTAATGCTGGAATGGCACAAAGAGGTCTTAGTGTTTCTACAGTAGGTAGAGATTCATTGTTTAATGCTATTATACAAAGTGCTATGCCAATGGCTCAAAGCAATGCACAAGCACTTCAGTCTAGAGCAGCTCAAAATTTAAGCAACGAGCAACAAGCAAACTTACAACAAGCTACTCAACAACAACAATTAAGAATGCAAAACTTGGCAAATCGTCAAGATGCTGAAAGTCAAACTGCACAGATGGCACAACAGATGTCAACTTTGCAAAGTCAGTTTACTCAACAAGCTGTTATGACTACTGCTGAACAACAGCAACAAACAAGAATGCAAAGCCTTGCAAATGAGCAACAGGCTGCTGTTGTACGTTCACAGAACCAACAAGCTATAAATGCTCAAGAGTTAGGAAATGAGCAACAAATAAATTTAGCAGAGTTGCAATTAGAAGCACAAAGAGAAGGGGCTAATCAATCTGCAGTTAATCAAGAAAGATTAGCAGAAATGCAAATTGCTGGAGATTTTCTTGCTAAGAATGCTGGGTTTAAACAGCAAATGGAACTTGCTAATTTAAGTAATGAACAGCAAATGAGACTTGCTAATTTATCATCAAGAAATCAAGCAGAGTCTGAAAGATTAAGTAATGCTGAAAAAACAGAATTAGCTAATCTTAATAAAAACATGCAAACAAATCTTTTACAAGCTAATATTGCTAAAGATTTAGGAATTGCACAGCTTAATGTAGACCAACAAACAGCAATTAAAAATGCTTCTACTATAGCTAACATGGACATGGCTAAGTTTTCAGCAGCTCAACAAAAAGAGTTAGCTAATAGTAAGTTTATGCAAACTGTAGCTATTACAGATATGAATGCAGAGCAACAATCTATTATGCAAAATGCTACAGCTATGGCTTCAATGGATTTAGCAAACTTAGGAACAAGAGAAAGATTAGCTGCTCAAAATGCTAAAAACTTTTTAACTATGGATATGGCTAATCTTAATAATGAACAACAAGCTAACATGATGAAAGCTCAACAAGAGCAACAAAGATTATTATCAGACCAGTCTGCTTTTAACGCTGCTCAACAATTTAATGCTACATCAGAAAATCAAACAAATCAGTTTATGACAAGCATGGCTACACAAATTGAATTAAATAATGCTCAAAGACTAGACGCATCAAATCAGTTTAATGCTGTACAACAGAATCAAGCTGAAGCACGTAGGGTTCAAAGAGATGTGGATGTTACTAAATTTAATAATCAATTAGCTGCTAGTGTTGACCAGTTTAGTAAACAACAAGACTTTGCAAGAGACCAGTTTAATTCTCAAAATGCTTTAATTATTGAACAAAGTAATGTTCAGTGGAGAAGAGATATTACTAAAGCAGATACAGCTATGCAACAACAAGTAAACATGATGAACGCACAAAATTCTTTTGGTATGACTCAAGCTGCACAATCACAGCTTTGGCAAGAAATGAAAGATGAGTTTGATTACATTTGGAAGTCTGGTGAGAACGCTGCTGATAGAGATGCTAACATGGCTATTGCAGGATTACAAGGAGATGCAAGTGCATTAAAAGAAACAACATATTTAGATAGATTAAAAAGTTTAATAAACTTAGTAGGTTAGGAGATATATAATGGGATTGTTAAGTAAAATTGGTAAAAGTCTTAAAAGTGCTTTTAAAAGTGTTTTTAAAAGAATTAAAAAAGTAGTTAAACCTATTGGTAAAGCTTTAAAAAAAGGACTAGGTAAAATAGGTAAAGCTTTTGGAAAGTTAGGTCCGTTAGGTACACTAGCCATGTCGTTGATGCTGCCCGGTTTGGGAGCTTTATGGACTTCATTTGGTGGATGGGCTTCAACATTAAGTGGTCCTTTAGGAGCTATTATGAAAGGAATATCTGCTGCTGGTAATACCATAGGAAGTGTTTATAGTTCTGTTACTGGAATGATAAGTGATACTGTTGGTAAAATAGCTGGTAATACTATAGGTAAAATTCCTGTTGGAGGAGGTAAAAACTTAACAGATGTTTATCAAGGATTTACAACTTGGGTAGGTAATACTATGGATGATTTAAGAATGAAAGTTGGTCTTCCTACAAAAAATATTACTCCTACAACTGCTGTAGAAGACGCTGCTAAACTTGGAGAAGAAGTAGCTAATATTCCTGATGTTAAAGCTGCAAGTTATCAAGGTCCTAGTATAGGAGACACAGGTGATATGATAAATGTTACTATGAAAGAACCTTCTCTACTTTCATCAGAAGGAGATGTTTTATTAGGGCAAGACATACCTTCTCCTACTTTTGACATGGAAATAGCTAAACCTACTTCAATTTTAAGAGATGTAGATTCTTCTTTTGCTCAGTTACCTTCAGACCAAACAACTAAAGTAATAACAGGTTTTGAAAATACTCCAGTAAAAATAGGTCAAGTTGAAATTGAAACTTTAACACCTACATATAAAGAAGTCGTTACTGATACTTTAACAACTGAACAAATTAAAGCAAATCAACGATTACAAACTTATAATGATTCTCTAACTAATTATGCTAGTAAAGTTCAAGAAGCTGCTAGAGTTCCTGTAGTAGACGCAACAGGTAAGACTAATTATATTACTAATCCTGATTTTAGTCAGGGAGATTTACTTACTTCAAATGTAAAAGATTTAGCAGATTTTGGTCAGAAAGCATTAGGAGTTCAAAGTATACTAGCGGGTGAACCTCAAGATGAACAAATGCAACAAAGAGGATATGGTGTTCCTTATAGTCAATTAGAGTTACAAACAGATGTAACAACTACAAATGATTATGCTAAAGCTTACGGTCAATCATATACTGCACAAGGTTATCAAGGTCCAATGACTATGGAAGGTTTTGCAAGTGCTGGTTATTATGGAGGAGACCCTTTTTCTTTTGGACAATACTTAAACTCTAGACCTATTATGGGTCCACAGCCTACAGTTACTATATAATAGGATAAATTATGTCAACAATTAATGAACAAAATGCTCAAAGCTTTATAAACTATACAGGTCCTGTTCCCGGACAAAGTTTAACTAATAGTCCTGATTCTAAACAAGCTTGGGAATTGCCCCCACAGTTTGTTAATAAAAGAGAAGCAGAGCTTTATATACTTGAAGAACTTACAGAAAAAGAAAAGTTTATTATCATTACAGATTTAATTTCAGACGGTATGCCTTTAGATACTCTTACAAGAACATATCTTATGACTGGATATTCTAAAGGTCTTTGGGATGTTGATATGATGATGCTTCTTATTGAATCAGTTGCATATATACTTATGGCACTAGCAGAAAAAGTAGGGTTAGATTTTGAATTATATGCTGGAGAAAATGAAGAAGAAGCTGAAGTAGAAACAGAAGAACAGAAAAAGAAAATGGAACAATCTATAGATATTGTTAAACAAGGAATAAAAAAAATTGCTGATAAACCTTTAGACACTATTAAAGGAACTAGTAGAGAACTTATTAAAAAAATAGAAGAAATACCTGAAGAAACAATACAAGAAGCTAAAAGTTTATTAGCTAAAGAAGAACCACAAACAAATAATAAAAGTTTATTAGAGGCATAATAATGGCATCACCATACACACAAGATATTACAAAATCAAAAGTTTATAAAAAACTTACAGGTCAAGATGAAAAACCTATAGACCAATTTATTAGCGGCTTACAAGAATTAAAAACACTTGGAGATAGTAAAGTTGCTGACAATATAAAAGATTTACAAGATTCTAATACTTTTGAAATCCAACAAAAAAAGAATCAACTTAAAAATCTTAATCAAGTTTCTAAAATACAAGAAACTATTAATTCACAATACGGTGGTAATGTATCTATGTGGGCTATGGATTACGCTAAAAATGATTATGAGAATACTGTATTTTCTAAATTTTCTATGGATGATATTACTGGTAACAAATTAGAATTACAACCGGATGAAGCTTATGGAGATGTTTTAAAAACAAGAGCAGCTAATATAGAAAATAGATGGAATAATATTGTGAATAACTTAGACAGTGCTGGTATACCTTATCAAGATTTAGAAAAAGGTCAAACCTTTATTGATAAAGAATATCAAAATGTTTATGATGGTTTAACTAAAAATAATTCTTTTAATGTTCTTAAAGGAGTTGGAAGTCTTTTTAAGGGTCAAGGTTTTAACTATACAGATGCTGAATCTTTAAAATCTCAATTTAAAGAAAACATAAATAAAAGCAACATATCCTTAATTGAAAAAGTTAATACAGAATTTAAAGCTTTATATTCTTTATCACCTAGTCTTGCCGATGATTATAAAAGAATAGTTAAAAATGCAGATGTTAGAAGTGAAATAGTTTTTAAAGAAACTGCAGAAAAAACAGCAACAAGATATAATAAAAAAGGTGAAAAAGAAGAGTATACTTATTTTGAACTAATAAAAAGTTATAAAGATAAAGATGGTAAAAGACAAACTGAAGTTGAAAGAATAGAAACTGATGGAACTGTAGTTCCAGAAAAAGGAAACATAAATAAGCATATGCTTAACTTAACTTTATATACAGAAGAAGGTAAAGCAACTTATAGAGGATTAATGGAAGAAGGTTTTAATCCTGATGCTGCTAATGAACAAATACCAGAAGGACAAAGAATTACTATGGATTCTTTAAGAATACAAAAGTATGTTGAAGACAATGCTTTAAAATTACAAGAATCAATAAATGATACTTATTATACTACAGACATTGCTGGAACAGTTATGCAAATAAATCCATCAGAAAAAGTTCCAACTTTAAGAGAGTATGCTGCTGAGATATTAAATATTTCTGAAATGGATATTAATCCTACTAATAAAATAAACACAAATACATTTGAAATTGATAATAACTTAAATGAAAGTACTAAAAATTATTTACAAACAGAAGAAGGAAATAAAATTTTAATAGATGTTAAAGAAGTAATTTTACCTACTTCAGACGAAGATAAAATTCTTAAACAATATACAGATAAAGATTTTGATAGTAACTTAACTCCAAGCGGTATATACTACGGAGTAGAAGAACAAATATTAGATGACCCAGAAACTTTAGAGCAGTTTGGTTTTAAAAAACCACAAGTAGTAGGTGTTAATTTAAAAACTATGAAATTAGTATTTACAGAGCTTGATGAATTTAAAAGCTCGACAGGTAGAAAAACATCTTTTGAAATAGATAGAGATGAAGGAATTAAAAGAAGAGATAAAATAAAAGATGTAAAAGTTTCTAAAGAAAAAAATATAAAAGACTTTCAAAACGCTATAAATTTAATTAAGTCTGATACGATAGCTGATAATGTTATTAGTTATTTTGGATTAAATCAAAATGAAAAAGAATTAAGAGAAGAAAAAAAACCTTTATGGGGAATTTTAAAACAAAACTATAATTTAAACAGACAAGATTTATTAGGATTAAGAGGCAGAATGTTTGCAGAAAATAATCCTCAATTAGCTAATGAAATTACAGACCTTATAATTAATTTTAAACCTGAGTAAATTTATAAAATAAATGTCTAATTCAGTACAAAATATTTTTAAAACTTCTTTGCCTAAAACTAATTATAGTGAATCTACTAGTATAAACGATATTTTTAAAAAAGGACTTGCTGGAGTAACTCCTAGATTAAATCGTGAAGAAGCTTTAAAGTACGCTATGAAGTCTGGAGCTATGGATTCTGTTCGTGGTATAAAACAAATCTATGGTAATTTAACCGGTAATGAAGATTTATTAGAAGAACTTAAAAAGAAAAATAAAAAGTTAAAAGACCTTATGGAGCATCCTGAATATGGGGATGATATTACTGCTGCATACTTTGGTTCTGCAATTGCTCTTGACCCAGTAGGTTACATACCTTTTTTAGGGTGGGCTAAAAAAGCTAAAACACTTTCACAAGCTACAAAATATGGTGCAGCTTATGGAGGAGCTTATAGTGCATTAGGATATGTAGACGAAGAAGAAGGAGGTAGTAGAGCATTTAACGCTGTTGCTGGTACTACATTAGGTGGTACATTAGGTTTAGGCGGTGGTCTTATTGGTAGAGCAATATCTAAAAGATATAATAAAGACCCTAATTTTGGTGCAACGTTAAAAGATAGACAAGAAAAGTTTTTAAAAGAAAAAGTCCAAAAGACTAAAGAAGGAGATGTTCAAACTCCACAAGAGTTAGAGTTAGCTGTTAATGATATTATAACAGATTTAAAAACTAAAGAACCTAAAAAACTTACACAAAATGTACAAGATTTCTACACTCAACATGTAGGTAATAAAGTATGGGACGTTGCTGTAAAAAATTGGGGTTCAGGACTAGTAGGAACAGCTACTGGTTTGGCAGGAGTTAATGCTTTTACTGATGAAGATTCAACACAAGCTCAAAAAGTATTTTATGGATTAGTCGCTACTCTTGCAGGTGTAGGTGGTACAAAAGCTCTTGGTAAACTTTCTTTTGGTGATAAGAATTTAAGTGAATTAATGTCTCAAGGAATTGTAGATAATTACGCACTACCTAAAAGATATGTTCAAATACAACAAGAAACTTTTGGAGATGTAAATAATTTATCACAACAAGCTATAGATGTAGTTAAAAAAATGTCTACATTACCAATGGATGAACGAACAGTTTTATATAGAATGATAGATGGTAATTTAGAAACTGCTCCAAATTTAGTAGGATTTAAAAAAGAATCTAGAGACTTAATAAAAACAATAGGTCAAGAAATGGTTGATGCTGGATTATTATCTGAAAAAATATATAGGAAAAATGTTGAAACTTATGTACATAGAACATATTTAAAATATGTTAATGGTGAAGTAGATAAGTCTTCATATAACGCAGCTAGGCAATTTAAAATTATTGGAGACGAGTTAAAACCAAGAGGACAAAAACTTGACAAAGAGATAAACATTGAAACTTACAAAAATAGTTTACTACCTACAAGTAAATCTTTTGGAAGATATGAAGGTTATGAAGTTTCTCCAGTATATAGAACAGTTTCTAAAACACAGTTTGATAAAAAAATAGATAAGGTTAGAACAAAAGAATCTTTAAAAGAAAAAGATTTTAGACTTAATAAAGATATTCAAGATGTTACAGAATGGGAAATATTTGAAGAAGGTGCAGAGTTTTACAAACTTAAAAGTAAAAAAAGAGTAGAGCTTAGAAGAGACTACACTAAAAAAGAAAGACAACAAATGGGTGAAATAGAGGATGCAGCTTTTGCAGTATCTGAAACTGCTAGATTAATGACAAATGATTTAGCAATTTTTAAACTTTATAGTAATATAGCTAAAGACAATTCTTTATCTTTATCTAAAGTTGATTTTGAAAACAAAGTAATTAATAATCAAATAAATAAAGATGATTGGATATTGATGCCTGACTCTGCGATATCAGGAGCTGGTAAAGTAGATGGAGAAAAAGTTAAAAAGTTTGGAAAACTTTCAGATAAATATGTACCTGTAGAAGTTTATAATGATTTAACACGTTTAAATAAGATTAAAACAGAAGGTAACTCTATAGAAAAATATTATCTAGGAATAAACAGGCTGTGGAAAAAATCTAAAACAGCGTGGAATCCTACTGTACATGTAAACAACACAGCTTCTAACGTATTATTATATGACTTTGCTGACGGTAGTTATAAATTTATTCCTCAAGGATTTAAAGAATTAACAGCAGGTTTAGAAGGAACTGGAAAATCTAAAGTATATGACTTGGCTAAATCTCTTGGAGTTTTTGATGTTGATATTATTAGTAAAGAATTAACAGATGAAACTAAAGATGTATTAGGAGATACTTTAAAACATTTAGCAAACGATGCAAGTTCTGAAATTGTCAACTCTCAAAAATATGCTTCAGATACTTTTAAAAAGTTACGTGGAAAAGGATATGAAATGACTCTTGGTAAACTTGATAATCTTTATCAGTTAGAAGACCAAGCATTTAGAATGAGCTTGTTTATGGATAGACTTTCTAAAGGATTAAGTCCTGCAGAAGCGGCTGCTGATGCTAAGAAATGGTTTATTAATTATGATATTAATGCACCTTTAATTAATTTAATGAGAAGATATCCTACTCCTTTTTTATCTTACACTTATCGTGTTGTACCTTTGTTAGCAGAATCAGCTATAAAGAGACCACATAAGTTTGCAAAGTGGTCGTTAGGAGCTTACACACTTAATGAAGCTGGTAAACATTATGGTGTAGGAGATGAAGAAAAAGAAAGAGCAGTAATGAGAGATGATTTAAAACAAAAAATGTTTGGTATGCCTTTCTTACCTTCAACAACTATTAAAACTCCGTTTGTATCTGGTAAAGATAAAGATACTTCTTTGTATTTAGATGTTAAAAGATTTATTCCGGGAGGAGATGTTTTTTCTTTAGACCCAGACAAAGGTATTGGTATTCCTGTACCTTTTACAGATAAATCTTTAAAACTTCCATCAACTTTAGCTCCTTCTTTTGGAGCTTTAGGAGAAGTATTCATACCTTTAATGACTGGAGTAGACCCTTTTACATTACAAAAATTAGAAGGACTAGGATTAGGAAACGATGATAAAGTAAAAGTTCAACACATATTGAGTAGATTAACACCTAATGTACCATCAACTGCATTTACTGCTCCTATATTTGGACCAGATAATAGATTTGATAAATACAATCCGTTTGCTAGTTCTTTTGGTTCTAAAAAAATTAGTACTGCATTTAGACAAGCAACAGAAGATTCTAAATCAAGATATGGTACAGACTATACACCTTTTGAAGCTATAGTAAATTCTTTTGGTTTTAAATTACAACCTATTCAAATAGAAAAATTATTAGGTATTAAATCTGTACGATTTAGAAGACAATATTCTGATGCTCAAAGACAAATAAACAGATTATCTTTAAGAGTAGTTGAAGGTAAAATAACTAAAGAAGAAGCTGAAAAACAAATACAAGAAATATATAATAATTTAAAAATAGAACAAGAAAAAACTTCTAAAGTTTTTAAAAAAGTAAGAGATGAAAAAGTTTTAGGAGGACCAGTAGTTGCAAATGCTAAAGAAGACCCTAAAGATAGAAAGATGCTTAATGTTCAAGGTACTTATAATCAAGTAGCTAAAGATTTAACTGATGTAGAAAAAATTATGGATGAGTTAGAAGAGCAAACAACGCCTAAAACAGATATGGATAGACTAGGTTTTGTAAAAGGTGGTAGTGCTAATAAATATGTATTATCAAACGATGAAGAACTTTTAAACTTTATACTCGCAACAGAAGATATTGAATTATATGAAGCATATAAAAAAGGACAATTAAATAAAACTATAAAAGCACATGAAGGAAGTGAAAGGTTTCAAAAACAACACGGTAGGAAAGATGTTTCTACTATAGGAGGAGTAACAGGAAGCGGTATTACTGAGGCTACTGTATCAGAAACTGTAAACATGGTTAGAAATAGTTTAAAAGGTTTTGAAGATGAATACATTAGATTAGTACCTGAGAGTGTAAGAGATTCTATGCCTCTTGGAAATCAAAAAGCTATGTTAAGTTTAATGTATAACGCAGGTACTGGTGCTGTAGGAAGTTCTAACGCTTTAAAACATTACAATTCTGGAGACCTTGAAGGTTTTTATAGAGAAGGTTTTGATAGAGATTTAGGATTTACAAAAATAACAGGTGCAGATAAAATACCAAGAGTAGATGAAGGATTAGTTAATAGAAGAAATAAAGAATTAGAACTTGCTTCAGGTAAATGGCAAGACCCTTATCCAAATTAAAATGATACTTTACACAGAGATACAACTTGAAACAGCTTATAACATTTATAGGCTACATCAAATAAGTCAAGGTATAAACTTTATGGACTTAGAAAGCTTTAGAAAACTATACGAAGAGTTAGTAACAGAGATAGTATAATGGGATTTCCGTTTGAGATAATAACTATGCTTGGTTCTACTGTACTTGGTGGAGTTATGAGTGTATGGGCAGAGAGTCGTAAGGCTAAACAAGACAATCAAAAGTTACTTATAACACGTGGCGAGTTTGAAATGAAAGCTCGTAAAGCTGCAAGAGATGTTAAAGATAAAGGTTTCCAGTGGACAAGAAGAA
>Ga0222717_10003440_pt1 | contig 11897 bp, 24 predicted proteins | sample C33_18DmetaG_FD_165053 | JGI IMG/M metagenome (GOLD analysis project Ga0222717, IMG submission 165053) | Estuarine water microbial communities from San Francisco Bay, California, United States - C33_18D | ecosystem: Environmental > Aquatic > Marine > Unclassified | place: USA: California...
GTGTATAAGTTCATCGCTCATTCTTTTTGTTCTCCAAGTGTTCTTCAAGCAGTCTAGTCAAACCTATGTCAAGTAGTAGCTGTACTGCTTTAGAGTCTAAGTCTAGTTCCATGTTAGCAGAGCCATCCTCATTCTCTATGACTTCTTTAACAACTATCTTAGGCAAGTCATCAATCATCTATCTCATGCCCTGCTGTAATGACTGCATGTTTGAATACCTCCAGTAGGTAGATAGTCTCACGTAAGTCCATAGACGTTGTAGCCTTAGCTGTTAGCTGCTCCTCTGGAGTCCAGCCAATTACCAGCACATGCTCAAAGTCCCCTTTACAATCCTCTAGTACTTCATCAGCAGTAGCTTGTGTAGGCATGAGGTTAATTACGTTACTCATTAAAATGTGTCTCCAATACAATCAGCTTGTCTTCTGCTTCGGCAATCTTAGCAACCAAGGTGTCCATAGTCTCAATCAAGTTACCATGCTCACCTACGCCCACAGGGTTGTCTAGGTAGTTCTGTACCTCTGCCTTGTACACATCTATCTCAGCGTTGTAAAGACGCATCATGGCACTAATCTTAGGATCTATCACTGTATCCATCCTCCAGTAATTCTTTGTACTTGTTTAGGTACTCTTTGTAACTCAAGGGTGCCTTCTCCTGTTTAATCTTATTGCTCATGTAGCTAGACCACATCTGCATACAGTAGTTACTAAACAACATGATCTTGTCATCCTGTTCCTTATAGTATACCAGATAGTCATGCCAATTGGTATACTTTTTTAGCTCAGGTATGTAAAACTTAGCTCTGTACGCTGGGTGTTCATCCTTCACAGCTTAGACACTCCCCATCCTCTAGGTTAATCCTTGGGATCTTAATGTTAACATTCTCTGTATTTCTAGCTGCTGTAGAGCGCAGGTAATACATAGATTTGAGTTTGTTAGCTCCTGTCCAATGTACACTGTTAACATACTCCAGATACTCATCATGTACCTCCTGTGGTGCTGTAGCTGGTGGTGGCTCAAAGAATAAGTTTACTGACTGTGCTTGGCAGACGTACTTCTGTCGCTGGTAGGCATGTTCAATGATCCAGATCTGGTTGAGTTCTGGTGCTGTCTTAAATACTTCCTTCTCTTCTTCTGTGAGTTCCTCCAAGTCTTTAACAGAGCCTTCATCAGCAGCAATATCTTTCCACGTTTTCTCTGTGTTAATACCTTTGGTTTCAAGTAGTTCCTCCAAGTACTTATTCTTTACTTTGTATGACCCTGTCAGCGTCTTGTGCGTAAATACGTTAGCCCTCGTAGGCTCAATAGAAGGGCTTGTTCCACCACATATAATACTAGAACTAGCATTAGGGGCAATAGCAAGCAGATGGGAATTACGCAGGCCACTACGAGCCATGTCAGGAGCCTCCCCACGGTCTCCAGCCAGACGCCGGGAAGCCATCGTAGCTCTGTCTTTGATAGTCTTAAACGCTCTATTGTTAAAGCTGGAGGCGTACATTCCTTCAAAAGGGATTCCATTACGTTGAAGGTAACTATGAAAACCCATCGCTCCAAGACCAACCGCACGTTCTCTATATGCACTATAAGCGGCTTTTGTAAAGCCTGTTTTATCTGGTTCCACATTCTCTAAAAACTCCCGTCTGCTCATGCCAGTCTTGGGATAGCTATGGCTACCACCTGTGGCGTTATCAATGAAGTGTTCAATGGTATTGTCAAGCATTGTAATGAGATCATCAATAAACAGTTCATCGTCCTTCCATTCATCAAAGTACTCTAGGTTGACACTAGACAAACAACACACTGCTGTACGCTCCTCACTGGTCGGTAGGGTAATCTCAGAGCATAGGTTACTCTGACGTACCTCTAAGCCTAGTTCCTTCTGTTCCTGCGGTAGAGCCTCATTACAGCGGTCTAGGTTAACGATATAGGGTTCACCTGTCTCTGCTCTGGTATGCACTAGCTGCCACCACAAGTCCCTAGCTGATAAAGTTTTTACTGCCTGCTTAGACTTAGGGTCAATCAAGCGCCACTGGTCATCATTCTTCACAGACTGTAGAAACTCATCTGTTACTGTGATACCGTTGTGTAGGTTAAGACACTTACGGTTTAGATCACCACCAGTAGTTTTACGCATAGCAATGAACTCCTCCACCTCTGGGTGGCTGATGTCCATGTACGCTGCATAAGACCCTCTACGAGTTACACCTTGGTTGAAGGCTAGCATCTGACTGTCAACTACGTGCATGAAAGGGATGCTACCAGTAGACTGACTGCCGTTAGCAGTAGAAACGCCATTACTTCTAACATCACCCCAATATCCGCCCAAGCCGCCACCTCCACTTGCCAGCCATATGTTCTCATCATAGTGATCAGATAGACCACGCCTTGAGTCAGGAACATAATTGAGAAAGCAGCTAATAGGGAGGCCACGAGTGGTTCCCCCGTTACTAAGTAGAGGAGTGCTAAAACCGAACCAACTCTTGCTTGCGTAGTTGTAAAGTCGCTGTGCAAGATCGTAGTCAGTAGCGCCTTGATACGTTGCACCATAGACGGACGCTCTGGCAAAGGCTTCTTGGGCATGTGTCTCATCTCCCCACAAGTATCTGTCCTTCAGTGTCTCTAGTGAGAACACATTAAGGTCTTCATCTCTGTCGTAGTCAATCTGGATACCTAGGTAATCCTGTAGTCCTGTCTTATTTGTCACCCGGATGCTCCAGCAAATAGTTCATAAATCTCTCTTCGTACCACCTAGCTTTACGTAGGTCTTCTATAGGTTTGCCTTTGTATCTACAGCGCCACTGGTACTTCATAGCATTACCACGTAGATAGCCAATGTACTCATCGTGTGTAAGCATACCTTGGATAGCATCAATGCACTCCATACCTCCACTGTTGTAATGCTCTGGACGGTTTACTGCGTCATAGCTCTTAGCCATAGCTTCCTCAGAGAACACTGGATGTTCATTGGGTGCGTTGTCATCGTCATAGATACGGTTCCAAGCATCAGCTATGCTAGCTTTACTGTTGCGTAGCCTATCCCACTCCTCTGGTGTTGCGTTATCAATACTCATCCCATTCATCTCCATTTGTTTCTTCTTCAAACTGGTGCAGCCTGTTGATAAACTTATCCTCAAACCTGTCCAGCAGTTCTTCAGCGGATATGTCTAATGCCTCTAGTATATCATCAGCATCGTACCGCTTCAACACTCTCTCCTTAATCTCATCCATTGTTAGTGACATGATCTACATACTCATCAACTGTGTAAAACTCAAAGCCTTCCTTGTGACACCACTGCCCCATCGTAATCTTAGAACCCTTCCTGACCTTCTTGTTTGGGTCTGACAGGACAAAGATTAACTTGATGGGCTGGATACTGTCACGTATCGCTGTGTACTTCTGGGTGTCTCCTGCTCTAAAGAAACCTTTAGTTTCTATGTAGTCACCTGTCTTCTTATCTACAAAGTCTGGCTTGTACTTCCTGTGCATCACATAGGGTACATCATATGGCTCATACAAGTACCTACGTTTAGGTGCTGTCTGTGCAAAGCGTTTCTCTAGTCCAGACCTATAGATACTCTGCTTACGTGATCTCTTGGACTTTAGGCTCATGTACCACCTCCGTTAAGAACCTTGGCCCGCTTGAGTACAGAAAAGTACGCAGTTCTGGATAACATGAATGCTTGTACTGACAGTAGGAACAGTTTGCGGGTAATCGCATATTTCCACTTTTGCCATCCGCCAATGGTTCTGCGCATACTGGTGGTATCTCCTCTGCCTCTACGAGCTTTTTTACGTGACGTATCCTTTCGGCAATGTCACCTTTGATGGTGTTGTACACAGGTGCTTCTGTGTCCTCTAGGTCGTACTTCAGGTACGTTAGATGACCATTGGACTTGTCCATGACCAACCATCCGAACTTAGTCTCACCTTCTGAGTAGGCGTATGCCTTCAACTGGTCAACGTAACCAAAAGGATCTTCGTAGGCTATAGCGCCTCTCTTGAACTTCCTGAAGCCGTAGGTGCTTGCAGACTTGATATCAGTCACAATACCATCTATGCGACAGTCCATGTGTCCAGTGATCCCCTCTACCTGACATACCTTCTGCTCATCAGTGATCGTGTGACCTGATAGGCGACACAAGAACAAGAGCATTTCCTCAATCAGATGCCCGTACATGAACTTCACATACGTGTGCCCTTGGATCTCCTCTCCTGCGCTTGTGTCGTTGTAGTGATGCCATAGGTATCTATCGTCTCTGCCTATGTTGGACAGGCGTAGCTTACGTCCATCACGTGGTGCATCAGGCATAAACTCAGTACGCATTAGCTGTTTGACGGCTTCTCCGAACTTGTCAATCTCTGCCTCAACGTCCACTGACTCATCAGCAGACTTTGTGGTCATCAGTTCGTAGATGTCATCAACAACTGTGTTAACTGTTTTCATTGAAATGTCCGTCCAGTATTTCTGTAGCGACAGGGTGTTGAATGTAGAACCACTCGCCCTTACGTTCATGTGAATGCGCTAGAAGCTCGTGTGCGGCCTTCTCAGCGGTGCGTCGATCATCAGTATCATATGCCTTGATTAGCTCATAGTCTCTGTAGGGAGAGCTAGTCTGATACTGCTTGAGCCTATCCTCTGCGTCTACAGCCATCCCTATTTTACACCAACCGGGGAATGCTGGGTTGACCAGTACGTACACCTGACCCTGCTTGGCAAGCTCGTAGTTCTGTAGAGAACTGAAGGCTGCGTCAGTGAATCCTTTGTAGCGTCCGGGCTTGTGTAGCGGGTGTGACTTAGGGACGTACTTACCGTCTACGTACATCTGTAAGGCGTTCTCAGCTTTTTTAGTTTTAGGATTGTCTTTGTAGTAAAAGACTTTACCAGTATTTGGATTGATGTTAGTGTGTGTCTGCCCAGCTAGTTCCAATTTGATACTCCCCTGCAAGTTTGCAGTTTAGGTTAAAGTGTATACCTGCTGCCTCTAGGCAAGAGACTGCAAGCCGCCCGAACTTCTCTGCTTGTGATGCTGGGACTTCGGTTTGGACTTCATCGTGGATGTTACCTACGATCTTATAGTCCATACCCCATAGTATAGCATACTTATCCAGAGTAATCAAGGCTTGTTTCATAACTAATGCACCGGCACTCTGCAATAGAGTATTCAATGCTGCGTGTTCAGAGCGAATCCAGAGTCTCCTCCCGTCTAATCCATTGATCCAACCCTGTGCTGCTTCTTGAGCAATTCGTCCTTTAAGAGTTGCAAATGATGGGAGATTAGACATAAATCGCTCTCTAAGAAGTCTACCAGCACCTGCGCCTCCTCCTGCCACTGTACCAAGTTTAGCATCTCCAGCGCCGTACAGGAGTGCGTAGATGAAAGTTTTAGCCTGATCTCTTGATTCAAGTCCTGCAAGGTTTTGGTTAGCTGTGTGGATGTCTCCGTTAATGATTTCATTTGTATAGTCCTCATCGTTCATATAGTGAGCTAGCATCCGTAGCTCTAGTCCACTAGCATCAAAACCCACAAGTTTATGTCCTTCAGGGACAGTCCAGCAGCGACGGCACTCCTCTCCATAGGGCGCTCGTGATGCTGGTACTTGCGCTAGATTAGGCTTGGCGTGTGTCATCCTGCCGGTTACTGCACCGTTAGTGTTGACCTGACCATGCACACGTCCTGTGTCCTCATCTACTGCATCTACCCATGATTGCACTTGTGCTATACGTTTCTGCACCATCAGGTACTCTGAGATCAGAGAAGCCTGTGGGATGCCGGTGATGCCTGATAGCACCTTCTCGTCTACAATTGCCTGTCCAGTTTCTGTGAACTTACAGGGCTTCCATCCATAGTGTTGTAAATATCTGCCAATCTGCTGTCTAGACCCCAAGTTAAACTCAGGGTAGTCTACTCTAGAAAAAGGGCCACCCACGATCTCCCAAGAGTCTCCCAAGAACTTTAAACCTACGACAGAGATGGCTCCATCCTTTTTTACTTTTGGCTGTATCTCCTTTACAAATGTTGGTAGCGGTCTGAAAGCCTCCTGTACAGCATCCTCCAGATCGTATAGCTTCTCTCGTAGCGTAGCGACTAACTCAATAGCTCTACGTGTGTCAAGTAGCCATCCGTTGCGTACCTGTTGCTGTGTGATGTCCTGTACGTCATGCTCTAGCTCCACCGACTGGTCACTAAAGTGTCTTAGATCCCACTCCAGCTTCTTGTACAGTGCTGCTGTCACCTCTACGTCACGTCGGCAATACTGTACCATCTCTGGAGACAACTGCGACCAATCACTGTGGTCTCCCTTGGAGAAGTTCAGTCTCTCACCCCAAGCTCTTAGAGAGTGACCACCGTCTAGTTGTGGATTCGCTAGGCGTGACATGACCAATGTGTCCTTCACACGCTCTTTGCTTATGTCAATGTCCCACAGACGCTTCAGGACAGGTATATCGTAACCCAGTAGATTGTGACCTACTACGTCATCATGCCCTCTTAGAGCGTACTCTAGGGACTCTGCATCGTAATGCTCCTGTAGTTCACCGTCCTGCATGGTGACTACCACCCACACTTTAGTGGGCTTCAGACCATTAGTCTCTGCATCTAAAAAGATGGGACTAGAGGCCATTTGCTTCCTCCTGTGGCTTTGCTGTTTCCATCATCCTGCCTGTGACCTTCTCGTACTTCAGCCAGCAGCAGGCACCTGTGAGTCCAGCGTAACGATTCTTCAGGACACGCACTGTGGTTGTGTTGCGCTTCTCCTCATTATCGTTCTGCTGATCTCTCTCCAACCCAATAACCATATCAGACAGCTGTGCAATGGACTGAGAGCCTCGTAGCTCACTCAGGCTGATCTGCCCTCCGTCCTCGTGTGCTTTGCCCTGTGTGCGCTTCAAGTGAGACACGAGGAAGAGTCCAATGCCTAGCTCCTGCACCAATGATCGTAGCTTCGTCATGATAGCGTCGATAGCTTTACGCTCGTCGCCATTCTCCTGCGCTGATACGACAATGGATAAGTGGTCTAGAATGATCCACTTGCAGTCTAACGCTTTTGCCATGTAGCGAACGCGAGCCAACAGATTGTCTTCGCTTGTGCTACCCCAGTGGTCAAACAGGTAGTACCGCCCAGTGCCCATAGTCTGCTCCCAGAAAGGGAAGGCAGCTTCAGGGTCTAGATCCTCCTCTAGATGCAAGGGACAGTCTGCCGCTATTGACATGATGCCAAGAGCAGTTCGAGCTATGTCCTCCTCCAACGCTAGGATGCCTATGTTGTCCTCAGTGGCATTGAGCAGGTAATACTCTAGCTCCCGCACCATCTGACTCTTGCCCATACCTGAGCCTGACGTTATCGTCACTAGCTCGTAGGGTCTGAATCCTTTGGTGTGGCTATTGAGTCCCTGCCACGGATACGGAATACTCTGCACCTTGATCTTGCTGGTGAGTGCTTCCCATGTATCGCTACCGCTGATAATGCCATCAGGCTGATAGACCTTGGCGTCCCACCATGCACTGGTGAAGTCCTTGATCTTGTTAGCCTGTAGCATGTCACTAGCGTCCTTCATAGGCAGCTTGACAATCTTCAGCTTGTTAGGGCTGAATAAGTCCTTGACATCCTCTACAGCCTGCTTACCGGCCTTGTCGTTATCGAAGCATACCACGATGTTGTCGTAGCCCTCTAGCCACTCTAGCTGCTCTTTGATTTCTTTAGCAGCCGCAGATGCACCAGAGCGCAACGAAACAACATCATAGTTATTGCCTACCATCTCAGACACAGACAGGCAGTCCAGTTCACCCTCCGTTATTGTCAGGTACTTACCTCGACCCTTGCACACCTGCTGACCGAACAAGCCTACACCCTCAGTGCTACCAGTGACAAAAAAGTCTTTGTTTTTCACTAGGCGTACTTTAGTGCCCTTGACATCGTCGGTATCACAAGCATAGTATGGGTAGATGTGCTTAGATATTTTACCCTGAGAGTCATACTCAACTGTCACACCGTACTTTTTGCACGTGTTCTGGCTGATACGTCTATCAGGAATATCTGCTATAACTCCTGTCAACTCTAGTTTCCTCCGCAATGGCGTTGGTTCTACCGTGGGTTTGCCATCAGGCTTGCCTACAGCGTGACAGGAGAAACAATAGCTCCCGCCGTCACTGTAGACAGCCCTAGCGTCAGAGGAGCCGCACTGATCGCACGACTCATGACCTATGAACTTAGAGTGCTGCGTCAACACCAGCGGCACCCATCTCTAACACACGCACACCATCCATGTATACCGGCACACCATATACAGGGTGTTCGTCTCCATACTTGTACGAGAGGCGTACCTTAGACCCTGATGGAATGTCACCAGCGAATGGCTGACCCTCTGCGTCTATCACAGTCACTGGGTAGCGTGTTGCAAACTTTCGTTGCATGATTGCATCGCTCCCATCACCATATGACTTTAGTCGCACACCCTTGTTTGACAATTCATTTGCTGATTCATCGTCTAGAGTCAACGTCAGAGTGTAGCGACCTGTGTCTTTACCCTCGAAGACTTCAGTAGACTTTAACCAGATGAATTGTGCTTTGCCTTCAATTACCGCCATTTATCGTTCTCCTGTATTTAGCGATTGAACAGTTATTTGTAGTGAATTTATCGTTCATTACCATAGTAGTATACCATACTTTTCCTATAATGCAAGCTCCTCTTGTATAAAATTGTAGTCTCCGTACTCCTCTGATTCCTCTGGTCTGTATAGTGCTTCATTACTGTGTTGGGCACAAATGCCACACAAGTCCAGAAACTCCCCAGTCACTTTGTCTTTCCTAGAAAGCTCGTGATTCTCTAGCATTATATTACAGGCCTTGCATCGCATTAGTGTAGCTCCTCTCGTGAAAAGAATTCATCGTGTATTGCCTGCACTTCAGACAATGCTCTATCCTCTAGGTCTCGTGTCATGTGGCTGGCTGCCATTGCAAGCAATTCCTGCACACTACAGACATTTAATTTATAGTCCACCAAGTCACGTATCATACGGTCTATAGGGTCTAGTTCGTTGGGGTCTGTAACGTCTACATCATAGCTGTATGAGTCACTCACGCTGCTATCTCCTGTTGGTTGAAAAACTCTAGGCTGGCATTAGTCCAGCGCATGTCGATTATATCAGCCTTGCTTGCATAGTACAAGTGATAGGCTTCCACGGAACAATCACGCTTGTACTCGTCGGGCATACACTGTGGCGGTTGTGTGTGGTGTACATTCCACGGCATACCCTCTGGAGGCTCTCTGAGCGCATCACGGCACTTTTGTATGGTCAGGTGTGTCTTACCATAGCGTTTCGTATACTCGTCTCCTAGGGCCATCATGTGGTCATAAAGCCAGCGATAGTTACTGGTGCACTCTCTGGCCCATACAGTACTGGGATGGTTCTTGTGTGTGGTCTTGTATACTGCACGATCACTCTCGTACTCATGGTGAGCCGTAGAGAGCATTTGTGCGCTCTCTAGGATCATTTTTACCACGTGCTTGTCGCACTGCTGTTGTGCTGCCCGTGTTGGGCACTTGTCCAGATAAAATATGTTCATACAGTTTCCTTATTCCACAGAAGATCATTGTGCAAGCGCATCAAAGCAGTCCTAGCATCAACAAGCCTGTCGTGTTGAGGGCTTACACGCCTATGCGGTTCAATAAGTTTTATTTCGTTATCTAAAGCTCTCACACGTTCCAGCAGAGTCTCTCTAACCTCAACAGAAACAAGCTCGCGCAAGTTACTTTTGAAGTCATCAACACTGCTGTTGAGTATCAGAGCCTCTCGACTCTCAGAATGAATCACAACATGATCCACAAATATGTCTATAGTATCCATTTTCTATACCTCGAAAGCTCCTGTTATGTCTGTGTCTATCAAGTCTGCCAGTTCCTGCTCTGCTGTGTCAAGTATGTCATGGGCATATCGTTTGGCCTCATGTTCTGACGTAGCAGACACGATCATTTCCACAGTTACCACGTACTCTACAGGGTCGCTATTGTCCGGCTCGTGTAGCGCCTCAATTGCTCTTGTGTCACTGGTGACGCGGAGTGAGTCTATATGCTCCGCTACACTCCTGCCACCAATGCTCATACCTAATTGCTCGAATAAATCCATTGTCTCACGCTCCTGTTGTTACGCGTTGTTGATATTCTCTATTAGTTCCTCTATCTCGTCAACATGGTTTCGCAATATCTGCCAATCGTCAGCGTCTCGCATCACTGGGAAATCCATCACCATGCTTTTTTTGATCTTCTCTAGTTCGCCTACAATCTGGTGCAGGCATACCCCATCCGTCGCACTCATGTCTCATACTCCAATTGTTTTAGTTACCTTCATTCTCTGAGCAAGTACCCATGTACCACCCTGAGATTCTGGCCTATCGTACTCTTCAAAATCCTCTACGTCAACTATTGCCCACACTCTTTTACTACCTTTCGGCTCCAGTTTCAAGTGTGGGGCGTTGGGTGTCAGTGTGCAGTGCCATCCCTGACGCTGGGCAAATCCTCGCGTTGGGTGGTTCTCTGCCTCCAGCCACTCACCCACAGGCACTCTCTGGCTTGCGTTGATGAATAGCGGCCCTAGTGTGCCGTCTTTGCGCTGCCGCAGTAATTTATATGCTATCATTGCTCTCGTCTCCTGTTGTCTCGAATCGTTCACCGGCTCGCGCCCTAGCCACTAGGTCACGCAATGCCCTGTCGAACTGGTGTCTGTCTACTGCCAGAACCAGTGCCTGCCTATGTTCACTCCACGCAATTGTGGAGTCAATGAAAATATCTATCTCGTCTCGCATTGTCTCATGCTCCTATAATTAGTCCTATTGTGAAACCCCAGATCCACCAGAGGCATCCTTTCCAGAAGGGTAGATCCTGCGCTGTCTCTTGCTCTAGTTCTTCGCTCATGTCTAGAATCCTCTTTTTTTAATTCTGGTGATCCGTCGGTGTTGGTCAGATATACACTTTTGGAAGTATTCAACCTCTAAAGGCGAAGGGTCTACCTTGTCCGCTAGTGTTTGCTCTAGACCATACAGCACTGCCAGTTCAATATCAATGGCATTGTGCATATATTGTTTTTCCTTTTCGCTTGTTCTCATGTCTACACGTCCCCCACTAGTCTGTGCAGTTCTTCCTGTGGCACTTGCTCCACTGGTGATGTGACACCCGTCAGCCACTTGTTGATGTGTTTGCTGGTAGTCACTGACCATTTCTTCTCAGTGCGTATGTAGCGGCCAGATGGTAGCAGTGCTGCCACTGGTGTCTCATAGCTGAAGAATACCACAGCGCCACACAGCAAGCTAAGTTCAGTTTGGTTTGAGCCGTATTGTCGTAGTTTCATTGTCGTTCTCTCTCGTTGTTGTGTTGTGTTTGGCTAATGCTGCCACTAATGGCCCCTGAATGCAAGGGCCATGTATGGGGCACTAGATTCCTCGTTTCTGTACTTCCTCGTTGATGAACTTTGCCAGTATAGCCAGAGCCTCGTTGTTCACCTCGTCCAAGGCGTTCAGCGTGTCCATTGTCACCTGTCCCTGATTGATTGCCCAAAGATTAACAGCGCGCTTGGCTTTTTTGGTTGTCATTTCGTCCAGTAGCGTGTCTAGTTTAATTTTAGTGATTAGCATTATCTTTCCTTTTCCGTTGTTGTTTTGCGTAGTGTAATCACTGGAGCCTACTGGTTGCAATAGGCTCGCATGGTGCACTGGTGTTACTTAGGCAACCACGCTGACAGTATTTCGTCTATCTGCTGCTGTGGTGCGTTCTCTTCTAACATCACCAGAAGCTCGTCTCGTGCTTCTATAGGCATGTTAGCTAGTGCTTCTCTTGTTTGCTGTAGTGTCATTGTGTCCGTCCTTCTGTCTGTGTTGTTGTCTTAGTGTAACCACTGGAGCCTACTG
>Ga0222717_10003444_pt1 | contig 11890 bp, 12 predicted proteins | sample C33_18DmetaG_FD_165053 | JGI IMG/M metagenome (GOLD analysis project Ga0222717, IMG submission 165053) | Estuarine water microbial communities from San Francisco Bay, California, United States - C33_18D | ecosystem: Environmental > Aquatic > Marine > Unclassified | place: USA: California...
TCATGGAAGAATATGATCTTAATGGGAATGGCAAGTTAGACCCAGAAGAAAAAGCGATCATGCTTGAAGACCGCCGCCGCAAAATGGAGGACGCTGACGCGAAGCGCGATGCGCAACGTAAGATGGCATGGTTTTCTTTGACGGGTATGTTGGTCTTTCCGTTTGGCGTGGTGCTGACAGAATACATGGAACTTCCACAGGCGTCTGAGATGCTGGCAAGCATGAGCAACATATACTATGTTTCTATCGCTGCCATTGTTGCTGCATACTATGGCTTCACAAATATGGGTAAGAGCGGATGATCGGTCAACTTCTGGGTCCAATCACCAACATTGTCGGTGGCATTGTGCAAGGCAAGATGGAGCAAAAGGCCGCTGAAACCAAAGCCAAAGTGGCTAAGGCAGAAGCTCAAGCAAAAATCATGCTATCTCAAGCGACATCTGAAGCTGACTGGGAAAAGGTTATGGCCGAGGGTTCGCGCGATAGCTGGAAAGATGAATGGCTCACAATTTTGTTCTCTGTGCCGCTGGTGCTTGCCTTTTGCGGTGAGTGGGGTCGTGATATAGTCGCGGATGGTTTCACTGCACTCAATGCCATGCCCGATTACTATCGCTACACCTTGGGAGCTATCGTGAGCGCCAGCTTCGGAATCCGGGGCGCAACTAAATTCTTCGGAAAGAAATGATATGACACTTACAGAAAAACAAGTCGAACAATTATTGCACGGCAATAAGGATTGGGCTGAATGGGTTGAGCCGTTGCAGGCCATGCTGCCAAAATATGAGATCGACACGCCAAATCGAATTGCGATGTTCATGGCTCAGTGTGGTCACGAAAGTAACAACTTTCGCGTTCTAAAAGAGAACCTGAACTATTCTGCAAAGGCTCTGAATGCGATCTTCCCCAAGTACTTCGAACGTGCTGGGCGTGATGCTCAAGAATACCATCGCAAGCCAGAGAAGATTGCAAACGTGATCTATGCCAACCGCATGGGCAATGGGCCAACTGAGAGCGGCGATGGCTGGACGCACAAGGGTGCGGGTGTGATCCAATTGACAGGCAAAAATAATCAAACTGCCTTCGCAAACAGCGTCGGAAAGACGATTGAACGGGCCATTGAGTATTTGGACACAAAGGAAGGCGCTTTGGAAAGTGCCTGTTGGTTTTGGTCGGAGAACAATTTAAACCGATATGCGGATGACATCGTTAAAGCGACGAAGAAAATTAACGGAGGGACCATAGGTTTGGCAGACCGCAAGCATCACTATGAGGACGCTATTGCCATATTGGGTGGTAAAGTTAATCCAGCACCGCGTCCAACTCTCTTGAAGGTCGGCTCTGAAGGTGATGCTGTCAAGAAAATACAGGAAGTCTTGGGGCTGGATGCTGATGGCATTTTCGGACAGATGACAGCTAAATATGTAAAGGTCTGGCAGGCTGATAACGGGCTTGAAGCCGATGGCATTGTTGGACCTAAAACCTATGCGAAAATGGTTAAATAGTTTGCAAAGACAAATGAATGAAAAGCTCTGTCTGAAAATTCTTGACGTATTTCTCAGCGGCTAGACTAGAACTGCTATTTTGTGTAATGTTTTCGAAACTGGAGATCGTAGATGCCATTACAACTTCTCAAATATAACCCCGGTGTAGTAAAAGACATTACAGAATACGCTGCTGGCAAAAACGGCCCATTTTGGGTAGACAGTGACTTAGTGCGTTTCAAAAACGGGTATCCTGAAAAGTTAGGTGGTTGGCAAAAAGACGTTTTATATGGTTTAGATACGTCTGGTGAGATTACTTCAACAGAAACAACTATAGAAGGTATAGCTCGCCGTATGCTTTACTGGAGAGCTTCTGTTGATGGCGTAGATCGTCTGGCCGTTGGTACACATAATCATCTTTTAATTATTCAAAACAATGCCGTTTATGATATTACTCCGTTGAGAAAAACATCATCTGCGTTGAGCAATCCGATAGCCACCACAAATACAAGCACAACTGTAACTATTACAGACACAGCTCATGGAGCTTTGACCGACGATTGGGTTGTATTTAGTGGAGCGGCAAGCACTGGTGGAATTACTGCTGATACTTTTGCTTATTATTATGGGTATCAAATAACTCGTATTGATGCAGATTCTTATACAATAGTTGTACCAACTGCTGCTACTTCAACAGTTGCGGCTGGAGGTGGAACCGTCACAATTAAATATTTAATTGGTGTTGAAGATGGTCTAGGCGTTCAAAGTGCTGCACCAGCATTGGGTTGGGGAGTTGGCGGCTGGGGCAACGAGTCTTGGGGAACACCAAGATCTTCTTCAGAAAGCAATATTTCTTTAGACAACAGCTCTTGGAATTTGTCTCTTTGGGGTGAAGATCTTCTTGCCACAGTTCGCGGTGGAGAGATTTATTATTGGGATACATCTTCTAACGTAACAAGCCGCGCCGTTCTTGCGTCTTCTCTTTCTGGCGCAGAAAGTATTCCATATGTAGTTAGGGTATCCACAGTCTCCTTCCCTGATAGACATTTTATTGCTGGCGGCTGCGAGGCATATGTCACTGGGGGCGCTACTGGACCTGTCGATAACATGCTGGTTCGATGGTCAAGCCAAGAAGAGTTTACTAAATTTGCCCCTACGGCCATTAATACTGCCGGGGATCAAAGGCTAGAAATTGGTACTAAAATTGTAGCTATGATTCCCGCGCGTGAAGAGACAATCATATCTACAGATGAAGCTATCTATGGCATGACTTTTGTTGGCGGTGATTTCGTATTCTCGTTCCGTCTACTTGCCACTGATTCAGGAGCTGCGGGGCTTAATACAATGATAAGCATTGATGGCGATGTTTATTGGATGGGCAAGAGAAATTTCTTTAAATACGATGGTATTGTCAACGAATTGCCATGCCCTGTTCAGTATTATGTATCTGATAGACTTCAGTCATCATTTATCGAAAAGACAACTGTAGGTCACAATAAAGAATTTAAAGAAATAACTTGGTTTTATGTTTCCACTGACAATACTGCGGGTACGGTCAATCCAGAACCAGATAGCTATGTGACTTATAATTACGAAGAAAATGCATGGACAGTTGGAACAATGGACCGCACGGTTTGGAGCGACAGCTTTGGTGCAAAAGTTGTTCCATTTGCGTTTGATCCAGATGGATATCTGTATGACCATGAGACAGGCACAAGCGCCAACGGTGCGGCTATGAACAGTTATATTGAAGGATCACCGCGCGAAATTAGTCAAAACGGCGAAACACTATATATGGTAGATCAAGTTATTCCAGATGTAACCATGACACCTGATACTTCTTTGTCTTTGTATATGAATACACGCAAGTTCCCAAATGCCACTGAAGTTACAAAAGGACCATTTACGATTACTTCTTCTACTGAAAAATTAAGTACACGGGCAAAGGGGCGTCAAATATCCATGAAATTCCAAAGCACTGGAATTGATGATGATTGGACGTTAGGCGATTTCAGAGTTAACTCAAGACCAGATGGATTAAGATAATGTCACAGGGCGCTCCACTTTCTGTATTAAGGCTTCCAACGCCACCGAGCGATTATAATCGCGGCTACATGAACCGACTAACCAACACACTTGAGTTGGAAAAACAGGCGACTTATTTTGCTGCTTCCACAGGTCTTCAAAATGCGGTTAATCAAGCCGAAGCTACAGCGTGGTTTATGTCGTAATGCCCAATAGTTATAAAAATGCAAAAGTAGACTTAACGACAACAAACGTGACAACGCTTTATACTTGTCCCGGTGCAACTACTGCTGTTTTTAAGTCTTTTTTGGTTTGCAACGATAGCTCTCATAACGACACAATTACCGTTACAATAACAAATGCAGACAACGATGTGTTTTTGATCTATAATGAAAAACAGGTTTCTGGCCCTAATACTAATGAGCTTTTAACTGGACCTCTTGTGGTAGAAGAAAATGAAATTATAAAGGTGACAGCGGCAACAGCAGGTAGACTGCATGTTGTGGCAAGTATACTGGAGATAAGCTAATGGCAGCAATTGTATTAGACTCAAACCTCATACCAAATACTCAACTTGGTACTGGCTACGGTGCATTGCCTTACGCCATCCCAGACGAAGAACGCGGTGAAGTTGTAACAAACGAAGACGGAACAGTAACTGTACCGACATATCAATTGGAATCAAACACTCCAACTTTTGACTTGTCAGAAATGCAAAAAACTTACGGCTCAAAGTACATGCCGATGTTCCGTTGGATTTCTCAAAAGCAAACTGGAACAGTAACTTTTGATCCAGAAGAGGATCAAATCAGCGATGAAGAATATGAGCGTTTAAGCTCTGAATTTTCCTCTGAAACTGGCATATCCCCAGAAGAGGCAATGCGTGAGCAATATAAGCAAGAAGCAATTGCTGTTGGCACACAACTCGCCGCTGGTGTTGGTGGGCAGATTGGCCGATCAATTGGAGCAAATGTAGGTTCTGGAAATCTCACAATGGATAATGTCACAGGTGGCTTATCTGATTTTGCTTCAAGATTTGAACCTATGGATATCTTTGGAGCGCCTCAAGATGGACCTGCTGCTAAAGTAGAATTTAGCCCTGAAACTAAAAATGCTAAAATTGCTGAACTTGATGCAGTTATAAATAAAACACCAGAGACTCAAACTGATTTGGCCCTTCAAAAACAAGCGGCGGCAGACAAAGCCGCATACCTTGAAACTTTAAAACCTTCTGATTCTAGTTATTTCTCAGGATTTAAAGATCGTGCGGACTCAGGTCTTTTTGATAGACAAGGTTCAGCCGCTGGTCGAGCAAACCTATATGGGTCTGCTGGAGCTGGACTTACTACAGTAGCAGCTAATCTTATCGCAGGTAAAAATCTCAAAGAATCAGTAAAAACTGGTGCAAAAGTTGGCGTTGGAACTTATGTTGGAACATTGATCGGTGGCCCTATTGGCGGCATGATCGGTGGTGTTCTTGGTGGCCGTGTGATCTGCAACGAACTTATGCGTCAGGGAATTATGACCCGAAAGCAAGTGGTTTTGGATTATAAATTCACTGAAGATTACCTGACACCGCAGCACGTTGCGGGGTATCACGTCTGGGCTGTCTGGATGGTGCGTCAGATGCGTAAGGGTCGATTGGTCAAATTCTGGACGCACGTTGCTGGACATCGTGCTAATGAGATCGCACACATCTATGGTGAGCGTGATAAGCCTGATTATCTGGGCAAAGTTTATCGAAAAATATTAGAGCCAATCTGCTGGTCTATTGGCTTCTTCTGCAAGAAAACAGACTGGACAGTCTTATATAAAGAGAAGGAGGTCTAATATGGCCCGTGAACCAATGAAAATGGAAAGCATGGAAGGCGCTAATATGAACGCCGAAAACCCAATGCGCAATCTTCCACCCGAAGCAATGAAAAACTTGCTACAGCCAGACGAAGAAATTGCGGCGATGCTTATCGCACGTTTGTCAGCTATGTCTGAGCAAGAGCTTGCCATGCTGGACACTGTTATCACTCCAGAGGTGGCACAGGTGCTTATGAAGCTCCTGCCAGAGCTGCAAGAGCTTATCGCGGCAGTAGAGGGCGGCGGCATGGCTCAAGAGGCTCCAGCGCCACGTCAGGCTCCACAAGCAGCCCCACAGATGGGCGCACTGGGTGGTATGGGTTGATACTGAGATTGGCGACAGTCGAAGACTTATCTGAGTTGTACATGATGTTACTCGCCATGCACTCAGGGACAGTTGACGGCACATCGCCAGTCAATTCAGAAAAGCTAACCACTGCAATCAACAATGCCCTGCACCGGGGTGTTGTCATTGTAGCGGAAGTTGATGGTAGAATTATCGGATCAATCGGTGGGATGGAAACGTCTGACTGGTGGTCCGATAAATTATACTTGGCTGATCTCTGGTTTTTTGTGTATAAAGAGCATAGAAAATCAAGAGCGGCGGTTAAATTGGTAAAGAGCTTCTTAGAGATAGGACGAGATGCCAATGTTGCGGTCAAGCTAGGACACGTTTATTCTGGTGATATTGACCGAAAAGACAATTTCTATGAGCGACTTGGAATGTCCAAGGTTGGTTCGCTCTACATGGAGGCTTAAATGGGCGGCTTTTGCACACCATCATATTCAGAACTACCATCTGCACAACAGACGGTTTCAGGTACAGAAATACCATCATGGGTGGCTGAAGCTGGTCGAACAGCGTTCTCACGGGCTGCGGAAATAGCAGATTCTCCATATCCTCTATATGAAGGTCAGCGTACAGCAATGTATGGTGAAGACGGAACTAGCCGCCTTACAGAAGATGAACTTCAGGGGATGGGAATCCTTAGAGAAGGCGCTGAAAGCTATCTTCCTTATATGAACCGCGCCAATGAGGTCGCAGATACTTTGGGCGCTGGCTATGATACCATGAGCCGTGAAGAGCTTTTGGGTGATCCATTTAGCATGGAAAGCGCACAGCCATTTATGGACATCTATCAGTCTTCTATGGACCCCGCTGTTCGAGAGATTGAAGAGCAAACCGCTCTATCTCAAAATGCAGCTCGCGCAAGGGCAGCGCAAGGTGGTGGAGCATTTGGAAGCCGACTTGGGCTTGTAGAGGCCGCAACTGCTGGTGAAGGCGCACAAGCTGCTGGAGATCTCCGCGCACAAGCTGCCCGTGAAGGTCTGGGCTTTGCTGCTGATCGATTTGATACAGAGCGCCAAGCTAGGTTTGGTGCTGACACTCAAGCTCGTCAGGCATATGAGACTAATGAAGCATCACGCATACAGCAAATGAACGCCTACCAAGAAATGGCTCCTATGATTGGAGACCTGCAAAACCAAGCAGCGGCTGGTCTCATTACTGCTGGTGAAGCTCGCAGACGGCTTGATCAACAGGCTTTGGATCTGGCCTATGCTGATTACCTTGATCAGAAAATGTATCCACAGGAAATGCTGAACTTCACACTGGGTGCGCTGTCAGGTACTCCGTACAACACGATCAACCGAAGCTACACCACAGGATCTCAAATGACCGCAAATCCATCTTTGTTTGGTCAGACAATCGCTGGTATGGGCGGATTGGCAAGTGCTTATAAATTGATGAACAGCTAGGCGGTATAAGTTATGGCGGTAAATGATACAAAAGTTCTAGGTGCTTCTGGTACAAATATCTTCTCAGATGAAGCTATGGGTGTACTAGGAACTTTATCAGGAAGCCCAAAACGGGCGCAGCAGGCCGTTGCCTTTGCCCAGCAGTTGTACCCAAGCATACCTAAAGCAGATCCCTATGAAGCTGCGTTTCAGTTCTTTGCTGAGATGGGCCGTCAGGCATCACAGCCCGGTGCAACTGCATTGGGTGCTGCCGTTGGATCTATGGGCGTTCCATTGGATTACCTGAACGCCAAGAAAAAAGAAGGTAAAGAAACAGAACGTGCGGTGTTGCAGACTGCATTGCAGTTGGCTCCAAGTCTGAAGCCGAAGCCAGTGGCTGGGTCTACAAAAGCAGTCAAAGTTGTTGATGTAGACGGTAACGTCAAATTCATGTCTGAGTCTGAGGCTATAAAAACAGGTGCTACACCATACATCGCAGACACAACAAAAGCTGCAACCTTCAAAGAGCGTAAGTTTTACAAAGTAGGTTTCCCTGCGGCTGTTGCTAAAAACAAAACAGATGCAGATGCATTTGAAGCTGATGACACTTGGTCAACTATACCACCTGAAGGTTGGGAAGATGACACTTCTGTAACAGAAGTACAATCAAGTAAAATACTTGATGGCGGCGTAATCGTTTATGCATTTAAAGACGGCACACGCAAAGTTGTGGATGGCTTTGGCAACGAAGTAACTGGTGAAGCAGCGCAAAAAGCCATTACAGAAGCTGAAGAGCGTGGGATTCAAATTCAAACTGAAAGAGCTGGTGGAAGACGTGCAGCTACTGTTGCAGTTAACACTTCTCTAAGCGCATTTGATCAGGTTGGAAAAAGTCGTTCTAATATTGCCAATCTTGAAGAAGCCAAGAGACTTGTGGTGGAAGAGGGCGCAAACACTGGTGTTATTGCTAGTAGATTTCCTAATTGGAAAGCCTCAACAGTTGCTTTGGAAACTGTTAAAAATGAACTTGGTCTGGATGTCGTCGGTTCTGTTACGTTTGGCGCACTTAGCCAAGGTGAACTTAATTTGGCTCTTAACACAGCACTACCAACAGATCTTACCGAAGATGCATTGGTTGACTGGATTGACCGTAAGATTGTAGCGCAAAGAAAACTTCAAGATTACCTTTATGGCCAAGCTATTTATTTGGCAGATGGTGACAAGACAATTGGCGACTGGCTGCGCAAGCAAAGAGATGAAAAAGCAGAGCGTGAGCGCATTGCAGCAGCTCGCAGGCAAGAAGGCACTGACTTTGATTTTTCTACTATGCCAAAGAATAAAATTCTTGAAATTGACATTGATACTTTAGATTCTGATCAATTTGAGGCTTGGGAAAAACGTATGGATGAACTGGGGCTTTAAAAATGACTGAAGAAGAACGCCGCTTAGAAGCAAGAAAACGCCTAGCAAAAGCACGTCAGCAAGCTGGTTTAAATGAATTGAGTGTTGACCCAATGGTTCCTCGCGCTGACCCTGTTGGATATGTGGCCCCAGAGACAGAGCAAGGTCCAACAAATCTTCGCGGTAAGTTTTCAGCACCGGGATTTGATTTGGCATATGACGCGCAAACTGAAGGCGTTGTAGATGTGCCAGATCAAATGGCTTTATATTCTGAAGACGGTCTTCAAGTTCCTATTCCAGAAATTGTTCAAGAAGCATTAGAATTTGCTGGTGACTTTGGCGCGTTTGCTGGAGGCAAGGCTGCTGGTGCTACAGGTTACATCGTGGGCGGCATGGCTGACATTGCCGTTAAAGCTGGCATGAGCGAAAGTGGTGCAACTCGTTTAGCCAGAGATCTCATGGCTTTTCCAGATGCTTTTGCAGGGATGCTTAGAGGTTTTTCAAAGCCAAGAGGTTCTAGAGGCAGTATCGACAAAACTGTTAACAGCTTTACAGATGCTGAAAAGAAAGCCCTTGAGAGCGCATTGCCTGACACGTCACTTCCCGTCCAAACTATACAATTGACGCCTCAAGAGCTTGGCACATTGCTGCAACAGGCATCTAAGGGTGGACGTGGCTCACAAGCTGCGATTGAGGCTTTGGCAAAAGAAGCCAAGACAAATCCAGAAGCAGCCGCTGCTGCTGCACGGCTAGGCATTGACCTGCCCCCTGATGTTCTTAGCGACAATCCGTTGCTCAAGAATGCTGCGGCTATGACCCGTGATCTCAAAGCATCTGAAGCAGCAGGCCAGTTCGAGACCATTGTGATAAATGCCTCCAATGCTGCTGATGAAGCAATGGCTGCAATCAACGCAAGCCCAGATCTTGCCGCTGTCTCAGACAAAGTTTTGAACAGCGTGACGGCATCCCAAGCAGCTCTTAGAAAAGCGGCTGGAGATTTGTACAACGATGTTGACGCTCAAGTTCCAAAGTCAACTTTGGCCTCTGGCAACAACACTGTCATCTTACTTAATGAGCTAACTGATGAATTAGGTGGCTTAGACAATCTCAGCTCAACAGAGCGTTTGCTTTTTGATAAATTGACAAATCCAGACACGCCTCTAACATATGCCGCCTTGGTTCGTTTGAAGCAGGATATTGGCCGTGGTATAGAGCGGGGTCAGGGTCCGTATGGTGATGTCAATCAATCTGCTCTTAAACGCATGTACGCAGCTCTATCTGAAGACCAGCTTCTAACCGTTGATGAGATCGGAGGCCCAGAGCTTCGAGCAAAGTTGCGTTTGGCTAATCAGACCACAGCAAAACAAAAGGCTTTAGAGAAGCGCATCGTAAATACCTTTGGTAAAGATCTTGATGGTAGCATAGCTGCAAAACTCAGAACTGCTGTAACGGCAGGAACCCGTGGTGATGTCGGTGGTCTGAACAAGATCCTAAAAGCGATACCGAAAGATCTCCAAAGAGAAGCTATTGCGACTGCAATTAACGCTTTGTCTCTTCCCGGTGGTTCGAGTGACTTGCCATTTGGCTTTGCTCAATACGCAAAGACTATGAAGGGTCTAAAGCAGAACAAGCCAATATATAATAAGATCGTCAGCATACTTGGGCCTGACAGCGATCAGTTCCTTACTGATCTGTTGAACGTATCTCAGCGTATCACTGAAGCCCGTGGCCGTGTCTCCCAGACTGGCAAGGCTAACCAAGCTATGATCTTGGAAGGCTTAACTGCACAAAACCTTGCGATGCGCATTATGGACACATCATTGGGTCGCAAAGTTGTTCGTGGAGCTGCCGCAGGCGGTGGAGTGGTAAGTGGCGGTCCAGCAGGCGGAGCCGCTGCTGATGTAATCACTGATGTATTGCTTAGTTCAGGTAAAACTGATCGGGTAGCTGCTGCTGGTAACTTGCTCAATAGTGCAGCCTTCAAGAGCCTTGTTGATGCAGATTTTGCAGCTAACCAAATCGCACTGCAAACCGCTCTAGATAAACTTGAAAAATCTCCAGCTTATAAGCGTTGGCTCAAGAGTGTTGAGATGGGACCGGGTGCTGGACGCGCACTTTTGGAAACATCAGTTGTTGCAGGAGCTGATGGACAGATCTCTCCCCCAATGGAACAGCCTGTTGAGGAAGTTAACGATTCACCAGCACTGCAAAGTCTGATCGAAAGCATGGACCCGAATGTGTCAACCAGAGTGCAAGAGGTAGCCCAGTAGGCTACCCCCAATCCTTAAAGTGGCCTAGCTCTTCGTTTTCGTTCCAGCCATCATTGTATTCTTTGAGCTGTTCTTCAGTTAGATCCACGACTTTGTAGCCGTGGCCAGTTCCGTTTGGCCAGTAATGGGGCGAGTATCTGCGCCCGTAGTAGCTGTCTGCGCCGCCACGATCATGGGGTGAGCCGTGTGATTTGTTGAGTTTCATCATTAGTAATCCTCCCCATTTATTTTCACTTTTGTGGGGCGCTGGATGATGGTTTGCTTTACGCCATCACGGACGCCATGCTCTTTGACTTTGGCCATGAAAGTCACTTGAGCGCTTTTGCCCCAGTATTGTGTGCCTTTGTAGATGATGACGTTGTCATCAGCGTCACGGCAAATGTGAAGGTGTGATGTGCCATAGATGCCTTCCAGATCCACGATATGCTTCACTGTGACAGCGAAAGCCTGACGCTCGCCCACTGTGCCAACAAACTCGCACTTGCCATCTCTGGTGGCCCACTCAGCGGCTTGTGCGGCACGTTTGTCCAGAACCTTAACCATAGCGTTACGCATATTTTTGGTAGGTCTGCCGTATTTTTCAATACCGCCTTTAACGGCTGGGAAAAAACCTTCGTCTTTGGAGCTGTAGCTAACCAAGAAATCGATGATCTCTTGGGCGCGGTCATCAGATTCAATCCAAAATTTCTGCTGAGAATAAGCATAGTTTGCCAGCTTGCGAGCTTCGATTGAAGGGTAGTAGCTTTGTTCATGTTCGTGTGTTGGGTCATAAGCCATTTTAAGTTCCTCTCTCTCTATACATTATAGATAGTGACAGTTGTCACAGATTGCAAGGGGCAGTACAAAAAAAGTTGAAGCTCCTTAAAATGGAGGTTCTTCATCAGGGGTGGAGGGGAGCCACACGATGTCCACATCGTGCAGCGCCAAGATAAACTCGCGGAGGCTGTTTCCGTACAATTTATGCCTCCTCGTTCTCTCTCGCCAATTTGTCGGCTGCTGCCATGATGACTGACAGTGGTGTGAATTTACCAGCGAGGTAATAGAAGCAGCGTGTGAAGGTGGTGTTGTATTCGTTGGTCACTTGGTGCGGCGTGACGCTTACAGGCAAGCCACCAAACAAACGGC
>Ga0222717_10003446_pt1 | contig 11885 bp, 9 predicted proteins | sample C33_18DmetaG_FD_165053 | JGI IMG/M metagenome (GOLD analysis project Ga0222717, IMG submission 165053) | Estuarine water microbial communities from San Francisco Bay, California, United States - C33_18D | ecosystem: Environmental > Aquatic > Marine > Unclassified | place: USA: California...
CAATGAAGAGTAAAGCATAGCATTGCCTATCTCAACAGAATTAATACCTTCAATAGCAGGGGCAATCAGTTTTTCGCCCTTACTTATCGCATTGATAAAGTTTTTAAGAATGCCACGGTGTCCTCCACCGTGTCCTCTAGCAGGTGGCACATCTATCACCCATTTTTCAGGTGCTTGAAAACTCATTTTTGCTGTTTTGCATTGTTTATCACATGGTATTTCATTGCGAGTGAAAGTGATCTTGCCATTTTCATAAACAAGTTTCCCTTGCGTTCCTGTGATTTCAAGCCGGTTTGTTCCAGGTGCTTCACCTGTCGAAGTGATAAAAACCCCTGTTGCTCCATTTGGGTATTCCAATAATGCGGTTACATCATCTTCAACCTCAATTTTATGGTATTTCCCAAAAGCACATGTCGCTTGAACTTTGCTTGGCATACCACAAAACCATTGTAATAAATCTAACTGGTGAGGACATTGGTTGAGGAGTACGCCTCCACCTTCGCCAGCCCAAGTTGCTCTCCATCCACCAGAAGAATAGTAGTGTTCAGTTCTGAACCAATCGGTGATAATCCAGTTTACACGCATGATTTTACCTAGTTCTTTTTTATCGAGGAGTTGTTTTATTTTCACATGTTCAGGTTCTGTTCTTTGATTGAACATAGCTGAAAAAACCTGTTTTTTCGTTTTCTTGTAGGCAGCGATTAAACGTTCGCAATCTTTTTTATGGACAGAGAGCGGTTTTTCAACAAGCACGTGATAACCTGCTTTTAATGCTTCAATACCAATGGTTGTGTGGTCATAGTGAGGTGTTGCTATCACAACAGCATCGCAAATTTGATCCTTTAATAATTTTTTGTGATCACTGTAAAGTGCAAAATCTCCTCTTGTTTGTGCCGCTTTGAGTTTTGCTGGATTGGTATCACACACTGCAACGAGGGTGCAGTCTTTGTTGTCGAGAAGTGAGCCAATGTGTTGGCCCCCCATGTTACCAATGCCGATGATAGCGATTTTTACTTTTGCCTTTGCTTTAGCCATGTTGTGTATTCCTTAAAATTTAAACTAGAGTTGGTTGAATATAGTCCTGAAGAGGGAATGTAACCTCTTTATTTGTAGAGGTGGAGTGGTAAGCTCCTAATATTATTTCATTAGTATAAGATGCGCTCTCGATATTAACAATAGGGGTATGACCGTTTTCGATGCATTGGAAAAAATCAGAGAATGCAAAGTTATGTAAACCGCCATAACATTCCTTGCCCGGAGCATTGAGTGTTTGGGCTTGAGTTTTTTTCTCTTCTTCATGAATTGTATCGATGATTGATTGTTTGACTTCATTATCGCAAGTGATTGAGTGGTCGTTGACGATGACGGTTGTTTCGCTACCTGTCAGGCTGAATGAAACATCCCATTTTTTTTTAGGATCATTGATCGCTTTGAAGGTTGCTTGAACATTGTTGTTATAAGAGATTGTGCCTGACCCATAATCTTCAACCTCTATCCCTTCTATTTGTCGATGTTCAACTTTAGCATTTAAACTTTTGGCTCTGCCTAAGAAAACAGAGAGGTAGTCAAAAGTATGGATAGCTTGATTGATCATCACACCGCCACCTTCCATATCCCATGTGCCTCTCCATTCGTCTGCGTTATAATATTTTTGTGTTCTGCTGCATGCTAATTCTGCATGAGCTGATTGAATAGTGCCTAATTCCCCTAAAGCAATGAACCGTTGTAAGGTTTTAAGTGGTGCAGAGAAGCGGTGCTGAAAAATACATGCACTCACCTTAGAGGAATTTTTAGAAACCTCGATCATTTTATATAAATCAGTTGGCGTCGTACAAAGCGGTTTTTCGCATATAACGTGTTTTCCCACTTTAAGAGCAGCATTAAATACTGATGCATGTAAGTAATGGGGTAGTGCGATAGAAATAATGTTTACTTCTGGATCTTTTAAAATTTCCTTCCAATCAGTTGAAAATTGACACTGATATTTTTCAGCAAGTTTCTGTGCACGTTCAGGTAGAATGTCGCAAAAATACTTTATCTCTGCCTGTTGGTCATTAGTGATACCCCAAGCGTGAGTGCTTCCTATTACGCCGCATCCTATTACAGCACATTTTAAATCAGTCATGAAAAACCAAGAGGAATGAATCCTCGTCACCATTATTAATTGTGATAGACAGGATAGGTTGGACAGTGATTTTTCTAGATTGTTGACCTAAAAAACTGTAAATAATTTATTAAAAAAATTGTACACTCAATTGATAATATTTTTTGGTGAAATATTAAAAATCTGTTTGAAAATACGAGAAAAGTAAAAGGGGTCGTTGTATCCACAAGCAAAGGCTGTTTCTTTGACAGAATGTCCTTCTTGAAGATATTTATAAGCCATTTTACATCTTTCGCGGTTAATGACTTCAGAAGGGGGAACTCCAATGTGCTTTTTGAAGAGTAAATTCACGTGTTCTGGGGTGATGTGAAAGTGTTCTGCGATATCATTTCTAGTGATAGGCAATGTGATGTTTTGTTGGATATAAGCAATCATATTTTGCAAACGACTGTTGATTTCCGCAGAAGCTTCATTTCCCCAGTGTTCGCATAAATAGAGTATAATGTCTTTTGCAATAGCATTGACTCGCGCGGACTTGTAGTTGCTATAACCATTGTAAATATTTGCACAATGTCTATACATTGTGTGCATTTTATCAAAGTCGATGAGTTTTGTAACTACGGGAATGTTTAAATTAAGACGATAATCCGCTGACACCCAGGTTTGATTGGGGGTGAACTCACAGTGAATGGAGCTGATGGCGCCTTTGTCATTCCCGGATGTTAAAACATGTTCTGTGCCGGGTTCAATAAAGAGAAGTTCACCGTGTTTAATGGTGTGGCGCTCTTTGTCTTTTATTTGATAGGTTAATTCCGTATCTATCACGAGTAAGAGTTGAATGTCTGGAATCCTTCTCTTGTAGTACATTGATGCCTGACTGTGGTAATTGGCAATGCGAACAATAGGGGATATTTCGATGGGATTTAAATATTGCATGGATATTATTATAGTCCATGTGGTTAGTGTTTCAATGACTGCTTTTTTAATGGCAGGTCATTTAAATAACAACGATTAGGTCTCTATTAAATAAGAACCTGGCTTAAAGTCATCTAGAACTATTTTGTTTTTCTCATGTTTGCTTTGAACTTCGACATGATTGACTCTTACTGATGGATTGAGTGTAGGTGTATAAGGAAGCATAACCGTTGCGACAGTGTTGTTAGGGATTGTTAAATTCATTTTGTATGAAGAGTCAGACTGTTTGTAAATAACAATCTCAACAGGGCCATGTGGAGTAGGGGTTGTTCCTTTAACAAAATCAAGATCGCCTATCTGAGGCTCAATGATTACTTTCTTGAAACCAGCTTCAATAGGTCTAATGCCTAAAATATAGCGTGGAATAATATTAGCAGGAGCTGCTCCCCATGCATGATTCCAGTCAAGGTTGTTCTTGTACTTGATATCCCATGCTTCAAGGGTCATTGTTGAACCGGCAGCGATCATATTCCACCAACCGCGGTCGCTTTTTGTGCTCATGAGGTTGAGGGCAAACTGGCCTTCGTTGTTGAGGTAGAGTCCATCCAATAAATGTTGAGCGCCATAAACACTGCAGACCATGCCCTTAGATTTGATGAAGTCAATGACTTTGCTTTTTTTGTCATCTGGAACGAGGTCGAAAGCAAGCATAAACATATTGCTGTGCAGTGAACTGTGGTTTGAACCTTCTCCATCTATATACAAATGGGTTTCTTGGTTGAAACATGTTAGCTGAATGCTTTCAAGGCATCGTGTGTATTTGTCGAGATACTTTTTAGCATCTTCGTGTTTACCAATTGTTTTGGCAATGTTGGACATCAGCTTTAAAGCATGGCAGTGGAATGCATTGGTGACAGTATTGATGGCTAACATTTCGTGATCATCGCGTTCGCCAATACCTCCACTTTTTGTAAATGAGCCGGGGGGCCAATCCATGACATCTCTGATATCTTCTAGAATAAGTTTTTTTTGAATAAAGGGTTTTAAAAGATCTGATTGTTTTTCTTTCCAAGCTTTATCTGTGCTGATCAATCCGTCTTCACGCGCTAGTACTTCGAGTGTTTTAGCACAAAGGTCATCGTAGAATTTTTCAAGCGATGCTTTTTCGCCACTATACATATAGTCAGTCCAAGCCATCATGACGGAGTGCAAATGCCATTCTGTGCACCAGGTCGGGTATTGCATCATGTATTCATGTGAATAACGTGCGAAATCATATTCTTGATCCACACAATAATGGCCGAGTTGATTGATGTAGGCATCGCCTTCGTAGGGAATGCGTTCACGATCACCATCGACGTAAACACCACAGAAAGTCGTAGCTTTTATGCTGTATTTGCAGAGTTCCCAGACTTGATTTAAAACATCATTAGAGCATTCAAAATCCGACGCATCGTCATTAAAGGGGTAGTGTACAAAGGCTTGTTGAAGAGCCCTTTTAGTGATATTTTGCCCCTTTTCGATTTCAACATAGCGAAAGGGAATCACTTCACCTATTTCTGTTGGCATTTTAATGGCTTTAGTATCTGTGTTGCGTTTATCTGGTGGAATAATGATGCGACACTCAGCTTTACTGTGGTCGATGATGTGCTCGACACATCTATAGCGAATGGTACCCGGTGGGTTGCGATCTATCCTGCCGTTCAAGTCGAGTTTTTCTGCAAAATGAACTGTGACACGATCCATTCCCTTCAAACTATTTGTTTTTATTATAAGCGTGCCAAAGACTGCTTTTTTAAAGCTGACAAACAGAGTATCGTCATCTATAAGTTTAGACTGAACAGGGGTATTGTAACTTTGTGTGAGTTTTTTTAGTTGAACAGTGGTCTTCATTTCTAAGTCTATAAGTGTAAGGTTTTAGAGGTATAATAGATTATAAATGCAGAGAGTTCGTTTAAGTCGTAATCATTCTGCTAAATTTATGAACGATGCTGCTCTAGAAAATAATCTAAAAAAAAAGCTCGTTGAGATTCTAATGAATCATCAACGAGCTCTGAGAATTTGAAAGTTTAATATTTATTCAATTCTGATTGAAATGCAGCGATGGCTTTTTGCATTTCACCATACTTTTGTTGATTTTCTTTTGAACGTCCAGGCTTTGTTGCAATCCAAGCTTCTAATTCTTTTATGGCTTTATCGAGAGACGCTTTGCTTGCAGTGTATTTAGCCAATTCTTCTTTACCGAGTTGTTTGGCACGAAAAGCTTGAATTTCAGGAAACATTTTTTCAAGTTTTTTATTTGTTTCGTTGGCTTCTTTAGTGTGTTTTGCAATCAAACTGTTTTGTTCTGCAAGTTTGCTTTTTGATTTCACGAGTGCATCGGTTAAAACGAGATACTCTTTTTTTGCTTCTGGTTTTAATGTTTCTGCATACTTGAGGATTTCAGTTTGTCGATAGCGGCACAAGTTTTTAATATCGGCGATAAAATTTTCTGGGTTTTTATCTCTACCTGCTCCCAGTTTTCCCAATTGCGTTGTATTGTCATCGTCGAGAAGAATAAATGTTGGGAAACCACTCACTTTAAACTGAGTTTTTAGATTTTCGTTTCGTTCTACATATTTTGCCGGTACTTTAGACTTATCGTTTGGTGAATCGATAAAAACCATTACAACATTATCTTTTGCATATGTTTTCCAGTCTGCTTTTTGGAAAACATTTTTTTCCATTAATTTACACCATCCACACCAGTCAGAACCCGTGAAATTAATGATAATAGGTAGTTTTTTATCTTTTGCTAATTTAACGGCTGCATCGTAATCTTGCGTCCATTTGCCCGCTACTGCACCTTCTGTGTCTACATCCTCAATAGCTGCCTGCTTTTCTGAGCTATATCCACAGAATAAAAGGCTGAATACAGCTAATAGTGAAAATGCAATTTTTTTATTTATTTGCATGGTGTTTGTTCTCCTTAAAAGAGTAAATAAATTAATGAAACCATTATAGATATTGAGTTTATAATTACTGATTTAGAGTCAAATTGGCTTTTGTCTTTAAAATAAAATATTTTGATATGATTGTTTCTTGCAAAGGTTTTTGAAAATTTAGGATATTCTTTGTAAGGGCTTTATTTATAGCTAAATTATATTTGAAATCTAGTTAAAACATAGGAAATAGCATGTTTAAAAATTTAATCACGATATTCGTTTTCATTCAATTCATGTCCTTGTATTCTGATTGGAATCAATGGCGTGGATCCGTCGATGGTGATGGAGTCATAGAAAAACAAAACATCGTTCAAAAATGGAATGATAAAGAGAATATTATATGGCGATCAACGGTTCCAGGTAAAGGACATTCATCGCCTGTAATTAGGAGTGGTAAAATTTTTCTAACAACTTCTGATTTAAAAAAGGGTACACAGTCGCTTCTTTGCTATGAACAAGAAACGGGAAGTAAGCTATGGGAAAGTATTGCCTTTAAGGGAGAGTTTATGAAAGTAAAACATCCACAGAGTGACCATGCTGCAGCAACACCTGTTGTGGCTGAAGACACCATTGTCTGTTCATTTGGGATTGATAAAGCGAATTGGTTGATTGCCTTTGATTTTGATGGTAAAATAAAATGGAAAAAGAAAATCTCAGATTTTAAATCTGTTTTTGGGATTGGCAGTTCTCCTTTAATATATGAAGGCAAGGTCTATGTCCTTCAAGATAACGAACCACAGAATTTTATTGCTTGTTATGACCTGATTGATGGCAAAGAGGTTTGGAGAGTTAACCGAAAGCTCATTCCAAAAATTAGTTATAGTACACCGAGAATTTTTAAAATTAAAGGTAGAGATTTATTGATTGTGAATAGTTTTTATTATTTAGCAGCATACGATCCAAAAAACGGTAAAGAAGTTTGGAATACCAAAGGTGAAGTCCAAACAACTGTTGGTACACCAGTTTTAGTTGGCGATAAACTATTTTGTACTGGAGGTTATCCTGAAAAAATAACTTTGGCATACCAAGTCGATGATAAAAAAGCAACCTTGCTTTGGAAGAATAAATTTAATTCGTACATATCTTCACTGATTGCAGTGAAGAATGAAATTTATGTTGGTAATAGTAAGGGGTTTCTTGCATGCATCGATCAAAATAGCGGCAAGATCAATTGGAAGACAAATTTAAAAGGAAAAGACATCATTGCTTCGCCATACTATTCAGATAATAAAATCTATGTGAGCACTTTGAAAGGTATTACAAAAGTTGTCGACCCAAACCCATCTAAGTATGTTGAGTTGGAGTCAAATACTCTCGAAGGTGATATTTTTGCCAGTGCTGCTATTGTTGAAAAAAAATATACCAACGCACCCATGGTTATTTATATTGTATAGGACAGAAGAAATAGTAAGAAGGGTTGTTATTCTTTTTAAGAATCAGTGTCCTCTTTTTTCTAGTGCATCCATAAAACGACCGTATTCCTCTTCTTTGATTTTGATGTTGTGTTTGTTTTCAGGGTAGGATTGGTCTAGAACATCATCTTTGTACTGAGTGAGGGCATTGGTTGCTGTTTCTCTTAGATTAGCATAAGTTTTACAGTGTCTTGGGTAGTGTCCATCATGGGTGCCTAGGATATCGCATGAGAATAGGAATTGTCCATCACAATGAGGTCCACTGCCCATGGAGATAACCATGATGTCGACGCGCTTAGAAATCTCAGCTGCAATATCAGCCGGTACACATTCCATTTCTACAGCTACAACACCTGCATCTTGTAAGGCAAGAGTGTTTTCATAAACCCTAATGGCTTCATCTGCTTTTTTACCAACGGCTCTTGGACCACCAAACCAAGTGTCTTGAACGGGTAGATAACCAACATGACCTGCACAGGGGTAGTGGTGGCGTCTTAAAGCTGCAAACTTTTCTGGGACTAATCCAGAACAATAGATAATATCAACACCCATAGCGATATACTCACCAGCTAAACGCAGTGCCTCTTCTTCGCTTGAGTATGCTCCTATAGAAGGTATGCCTGAGCCAATGAGGGTATTAGGGGCTCCTTTTCTTACTTCTTCGACCATAGCTTGGTTTTTTTCAAAAGTATCTGACCAGGTTAAAATCATATCCATGCCTGCATCTTCACATGCTTTTGCTGTCCATTCATCAAAGGCGGTTGTGACAACAGTTTGACGTTTGTTTTTTAACTCAATAAATTCTTTTATGGAGAGTTTTTTAGCCATGCGATGGATTCCTTAAATGTTGGTATGATAAAATAATATAAGTGTGAAGGTTCATCTTCAATTATGAAGTTTTAAAATTTGAAACTTTATTTATTCGTATCGCAATGATTCAATAGGATCCAGTTCTGCGGCTTTTAGGGCAGGGTATATTCCAAAACCTATGCCAATGATACAAGAAATGAGGAAAGCCCAAATAAATAGGCTTAGTTCAACCACAGCGGTCCAGCCTGTGCTATTTTCGATAAGGTAGATGATAAGAACACCTAGCAGACAACCAATGGCTCCAGCAATAACCGTTAAAACGACGGTTTCCATTAAAAATTGGTAGACAATATCTTGTTTAGTCGCACCGATAGCTCTGCGAATACCAATCTCTTTGGTTCGTTCAGAAACCGTTGCTAACATGATATTTACGATGCCTATGCCGCCCACGATAAGTGAAATCGCTGCAATGAGAACCATCACCATATTAAATATTTTTTGCGTTTGTTGTTTTTGTTTCAAGAGTTGAAGTGGAACGGTTAAACTAAAATCAAGACTTGGATGATTCCTGGTTAATATTTTTTCAACCCAATTAGCTGTTTGAATGACATTGTGTTCAGCTTTTATTTTACAGATAATTTGTGAAACTTCATGGCTCACAGCCTCATAGGCTCCTTGTGATGATTTAACATTGAGAAACCCAAGTCTTTTATAAGCTGAGTTGAGTGGAATCAATATGGTCGGCCCATAATCAGAAACAAGGGTTGATGGAATGTCTGCGTCGTCGTAAATGCCAATAATGGTGTAGTATTGACTTGTGATCCTCATGGATTGTCCTATGGCTAATGGTAGCGATAGCTTTTTTAATAAACCTGTGGAAACAATACAAATACTTTTTGTATTTTGGTTATCATTTTGATCAAAATTTCGACCGCTGATCATTTTAAGATCAATGAGATTAAAAAACTTTTCACTCACGCCTTTGATCTCCACGGGAACTTTTGTGCTTCCATGCCAGGCGCGACCCGAGTGGTTTTTAAGGATTGTAACATCTTCGAGGTTTGTGACTGTGTCTTTGATGCATTCTGCATCACTAAAGTTTAACCCATAGGTTTGTACCCATCCTCCTGAATCACTTTCTTCAGATTTATTTTGTGGTTTGACCGACTTGATAACAATGTTGCTTAATCCCATTCCTTTGATTTGGTCTAGGATTTGATTTTGAGCCCCTTCACCTATAGAAATCATAGAAACGACGGATGCTATACCAAAAATAACGCCCAGTGCAGTGAGGAAAGAACGCGTTTTTTTGCGCACTAAATCTCTAAGCGCCATTTCTATAAGTTCGCCTAGCTTATTAAGGAACAATAAGGCCATCCTTCATGCGAATAACTCTAGGTATACTGTTAGCAATTTTATTATCGTGCGTTACCATGATGATTGTTTTGCCCTGAGCATTGAGATCATTGAAAATACACATGATTTCTTCACCTGTTTTAGAATCTAAATTTCCAGTAGGCTCATCGGCTAATATGAGTGATGGGTGAGAGGCCAGTGCTCTGGCAATGGCACAGCGTTGTTTTTCTCCACCACTGATTTGGGTTGGAAAAAAATGCTTGCGATGGGAAATTTTCATCTTATCTAAAAATTCATCACTGCGACGGTGACGCTCTTCTTTATTTATACCTAGGTAAGTGAGGGGAACCTCAACATTTTCTCTCAAGGTGAGTTGAGGGATCAAGTTGAAACTTTGAAACACAAAACCAATCATGGCATTTCGTATTTGGGAAACTTCTTTGTCACTATGAGTGGAAATTTCTTTGTTCATCAATTTATAACTTCCTTCAAAATGGTTATCCAGACAACCCAATATATTCAATAGAGTTGATTTTCCGGAGCCGGATTGTCCAATGATGGCAACGTATTCACCTTCATGAATTTGTAGTTGGATATTATCTAAAACTTTAAACTTTGCTTCACCTTCAAGAAAAGATCTCGATATGTTTTGCATATCGATAACGGCATTTTTATTTTGAGATGGCTCCACGCTAAGGCTTTACTTTAAGATAAGGATATCAGATTCTTTTAAACCAGACGTTATCTCAGTATATGAAATGTTACTCTTACCTGTCGTAATGATTTGTTTTATTTCTTTACCATTTTTTAATAAAGTGCAATAGCTTTCTTTTTTAGTTTTGGTGATCGCGTAGGTGGGTGCCATGATAATATTGTTTAGTTTGTCGATGTGAATAACAACTCGGGCACTGGACCCTGGTCTCACCTTGGGTGATTGTTCCTCTAATTCTATCGTAACAGTGAATTCCTTAACATCCTCACCTTTTCTCCAATTCCCTGTATTGGCGATAGATGCTATCTTAGACACTTTGCCTTTAAAACTTTGGTTATTAGCTGAATCGACAGTGATGACACAGTTTTGACCCATTTTTACTTTTTCAATATTCGATTCATGTATGTTTACTTTAACAATAATTTTTGACAAATCTGGCAATGTGAGAACAGTTGAGTTTGCTCCTACAGATTCGTTTACTTTGATTACTGTATGCCTTCTAGTTGGGTCACCATAGATGACGAGACCTTCTGCAGGTGAGGTTAGAACGCACTTTTTTAAAAACTCTTTATTTTCATTTAGGTTTTCAATGGTTTTATTTAGAATACGTTTAGCTTGCTCGAGTTCTGTTTTGTAGTGTGTATTTTTAGTAGTAACCTGTAGCTCAACCCGTTTAAGTCCATTGCTTGTGTTTTTGAGTTTATTTTTGTGATCCGAAAGCTCTTGGACTTTGGTATACTTTTTATAAAGTTTGAGTTTTAATTCACTCGACTCACTTTTAACCTTAGCAGCTTTGACTTCAATTTCTTCTGTTTCATACTCAACCTGAGTAATGAAACCTTCTTCTAATAATTTAGGTAGTTGTTTGAGTCTCTCATTTTTTCTTTTATAATCAACCAATGCTTGATCAAAAGTGACTTTTAGTTCACGTTCTTTAAGGGGTTGGTCGCCGTGGATATATTTTTCAAGTTGAAGTTTCGCTTTTGTTTGCTCAAGCTGAGCTTTTTCTATTTTATCTTGTCCTTCAGAAATAGATATTTGATAATTGCTTTTTGCTGTATTGAGATTTTTTTTATTTAATAATATTTTATCCTCTAACTCTTCAATTTTTGAAATAAATTTAGTATCTTCAAACCTAGCGAGTTCGTCTCCTTTTTTAACTTTAGAACCTTCATCGATTAAATGTGTTATTTTCACATAAAGGGGTAGACCTGATTTGACTTTGAGTGAGTTTTTTGCATGGAGAGTACCGTATGCATTGATTTGAATATTTAAGTCTCCACGTTTAACGATGAGCTGTGTTCTTTGGTCTTCAGTCCCTTTTGGTTTATTGTCATATTGAAAACAGATGACTGTAATAACAATAATAGAAATAATGAAAAATACTTTCTTCACAGTGATGATTCTTTTAAAAGATTAAAAAGGTAGTCTAGACTCAAGGTTCCCATATCATTTTTTAAGTTGAGTCTTTCGATAAAATGTTCGAGGTATAAATCGAGTTTAGCATTTTGAGCTTTAGTGAGGGATTCACTCGCTTCAATGACTTCTCTATTTGAAACATCACCCGTTTGAAAGCGGTATTCTGCTACGCC
>Ga0222717_10003448_pt1 | contig 11878 bp, 11 predicted proteins | sample C33_18DmetaG_FD_165053 | JGI IMG/M metagenome (GOLD analysis project Ga0222717, IMG submission 165053) | Estuarine water microbial communities from San Francisco Bay, California, United States - C33_18D | ecosystem: Environmental > Aquatic > Marine > Unclassified | place: USA: California...
CAATACTGATCTCCTACAACAATATGCTTGGGTACAAGATATTGGTATATTTTAAAAAAACTTTGATTAAATGTATTGCCGCTAGAAGCCATTCCGCTGTGTGGCATTTCAACTGGCACAGTTAATGGTTTGTTTACAAAGATAGTTCCCCAACGTGCGTGTTCAACTACATAACGCTTGGTTGCTAAATCTTTGGTGTATAAATGCAATCCTAATCTATTAGGAAGTTGGTTTATTTGTTTTACAAGATCTTTGATATTTGTATATGTACTTACTGTTGCTGTTGGAGAGAAATGATCTATATTTTCACACTCGCTATATTCAACACCATCTATTGCCATTACAGTATCTAATAGAGATTCTGTAACAAAAATATGTTTAGGTGCTGTGCAATCTGCTCCAAGATTATACTTAACACTCCATTCAAGATTTTCTAATATAAATGTCGAATTACCATCGTTAACAACTGCTATACTTGCGCCGCCTATATCTGCATTTACATCATGGTGGTTTGATTTAAAATAATCTGCTGTTTTCTTACTACCTGTTATATCAACAAAGTCATAATCTTGTAAGTTTATATTGTCAACTATTTTTACACTATTATATTTGTTTTTCCAGTTACCTAATATCCAAGGTAATGCACCTACATTACTATCATTTAGTTTAATATCAATAGTGCATCCAGCTGCTAGTGCCGGTGCTATTTTCCATAATGCTATAACCAATGGATAGTTCCACGGAACAACACCTAAACAGTGTCCTTTTGATTCCCATCTCATACTACTAGTACATGTCTTAAAGTATTCATATTCAGGCACAGCTATTAGGTTTCGAGCTGCACCAGCATAATATCTACAAATATCAACACTAATATTAACAAGTGCAGTTGGTTCAAGTTGTAGTATTTTTTGTTGGTTATCTTCTATAAACTGTGCTAGGCTCAGAAGAATTGATTGCTTGTCTTGAGGTTTCATAATTTATTATATTATAAGATGTGATTTTTGTCAAGTATCTCAAATCGCAAACTTAATCCTATTTTATAATCACAATCCATGCGACCTGTACAATGCAACTGATTGCTAGGAAATACAAGTATGTTGCCTGGTTTATAATCATATGCAGTACCAGTTAATCCATAAAACTGTTCTTCATTGCGATAATCATATTTTAATATTTCATACATATCGTCGGAAATAGGCTGGTCAGTACAGCCAACTACAGTTGGGTCTTTATATGGAAAGTCACGTTTTTTATTGCTTTCAAAATCGCCTTCAGGCTTCCATATATCTCCTAACCAAGTAGCCCCACGATAGTCTGTGCAATATTGATCAAATACAACAAATTTTTGTTTATGTTCTCCTTCTACAAAAAGAGGTATTAAAACATTATAAGAATTTGGATTATCAAAACTATCAATATGAGTGAAGTATGGAAAATCGTGCTTGTAAAAATTATCTCCTAAATTTGTACCTGTAGGTATTATATTTGATAAAATTGGATTCAAAGTATTTTTTACATAATTCCACGGGTTACTTATTTTTATCATACCCATAGTATCATGATATAAAGATTCATTGTTATTAAAAAAATCTAATAGTTCATTGATAATTTCTTTTGACAAAATATTTTCGTAGTTTTTTACTATCATATGTTATTCTCTTTTATTTCAAGATTTTATTTACTGCTTCTTCAACTGTAATGTATTGTTCTCTAGGCATGTTTGGATATTTTTTTAATATCCTATCTGTTCCTACATAACCAAAGTAAACATACTTGAGATTGAGATTAGTTTCTAAAGCAACTAAATCATAGTGTAATACTTTTAAAGACTTTTTTTGTATTTGATATTCCAACAAATCTTCGTAATTTTTTAATATTGTTTTATCCTCAGCAATTTCACTGCCAATATTAATTATAGTTTTGTTTGTATTTTTCCAATTATGAAAAACATCAAGTAACATCAAGGTTTGTGAAAAATTACTATGTGCATTGTTTATAAACACATTACAATCTTTTAGTTCATTAAGTATATCTTTGCGTGATTCCATATTATTAATATCAAACCCGTTGCTTCTACTAAATCCTTTAGCATTTGGTAAAATAGAAAAAATTTCTTTTCCTATTCCACTAGTATGTCCTGTTATTGCATATTTCAAAGTCAATCTAAAATTACTCCAACAAGATGTATTCTTTCTGATTTACTACCATTAAACGCTGTGTGTGGCAAAGTAGTATTTGTAAAATACCATTTATCTTGTTCAAGATATTTACTTTCATTTTCAATTACCATAAAACATCCGTCTTGTGTTTTGATAGGGTAATGTATTCTAGGAGTATCATCTACATGCCATGTAAGGCAAGTTTTAGGTTTACTTTTCATAATTCTAATGCGACCAACATTGTACTTACTAGTGAGATGGTTATAAACATCTTCAAATAAAGATCCTGCAAAGCCTTCACATAATACTGTAAAATCAGTTTCCTTTAAAATTTTATCTCTTTGTGGTACAATTAATTCGCCATCTTTTTTATAAGAATTATCCCAATCATAAAATAAACTACCTCTACCATCTAAACAATTTGTTGGATCGTCTTTTGTTGCATTGATACATATTTGATCTTCAACGTTAGGATGCCACCATATCTTATCCTGACTAAGTAGATTACAAAATTCAGTGTATAGATCATATGTTGGTAAGTTGTCAAGTTGAATAAAATTCATTAATCGTCCTTTAGTTGAAATGCTACATATTTATTAATGAACTCTTGAGTGTTATTAACAAGTAGATCATGACAAACATCTTTTTCGAGAGTGTTGACTAGGTCTTTCATATCGCATTGTAATGTTGTAGCAAATTCTCCTATTCTAAATCCAGCAACCTTTTTATATTCATATGCCATTTCATTCAACTCTTCTGCTATCTCAGAACACCGTTTATGTTCTAAGTTTCCATTTGTCCAATGTACACGATTAGTGCCTTTAAATTCATAGCCATACTTTTCATAGTTTCTTTCAAATTCGCTTGTGAAGTTAACTGGATTTTCAACATTTATAGGATTGATATACAGCGCCCAGTGCCACCAACAACTCATATCATTGTCTATCATCCATTGCAAATCTATTTCTTCTTGTTCTTTATTCCATCCTGGAAGACCTGTAATGATGCCAATAAACCAATTTGTTTTATTTTTCCATCTGTCTTTTAGTTGTAATAAAAAATCTTTAGCATGTTTTCCATTCCAGCCTTTTCCTATTGCTTTTGCACCTTGTTCTTGAAACGTTTCGATGCCAAAAAACGCACTGCGAAGACCTGATTCGGGTAACAAATCTATCATTTCAGGATATGAAGCTACTAAATCTATCCTAATATAGGCTGTATATTCTAATTCAAACGGCAAGGATTTACTAATCCTATGAATCATTTGAACCTTTTCTAAACTTTCATTAAATGTATCATCACTAAAATAATATTTTGTTGTACCAAAATTTTTATAATTATATAACAACTCTTCTTTGATGTTTTCTTCGCATCTTACATTGGTACCTTTTTTTCTACCAATTAGTGGAAACTGACAAAATTTGCATTTAAATATACATCCTCTACTTATTTCAATACTCAATGTTTCATAAGGCTGAATATAATCATTACTATCATATTTTTTTACAAAGTTCTGGATGTCAAATAATGGACGAGTAGCTGTTGTATTTGATAACTTGTCTAATATTTTAAGTGTTTCGTCTTCAGCAAACCGATATATGCGAATCCAATCATCATCTAGAATCAACGGCGATGATGCATTTGATCCACCGATTATCCATTTTATATTAGGATGGGGTTTTTGAAATGTTTCTTTTATATAACTTACCCAGTCTGGATAATTAATGCCGCCGAAAGTTAAACCATCATGCTGTACTAATTCAACATTCCAAAATGTAGTACTTACTCCAAACGCAAGTGTGTCCTTGTCAATATGCTTATTAACAATTTTTTCTATATCTGTAGGCTGTATATTAAAACAAAAATCAATTACCTTTACTGTATAACCAAATGACCTCAGCCATGAAGCAAGTTGATATTGGCCTCCTGATCTTATTGCATAACGTTCTGATTCTTGTATGCCTGCAAAAAGAATAAAATTAGCCATCCACTTTTCTCTTAGGAATTTTACTATCTGCACTGCTTACACAACTTTCTGTCATACAAGGCGCAGGTTTATCAAACAACTTAAATCCTGTTTCTATATTTCCTAAAGGAACATCATGACAACTGTAACTGCGCTTGATACTACCATCAGGCTCACGAATAATAATACCTTGATACCCAGCATTACACAACCATCCTTTAAACTTGTTAAATCCGAAAGCATTGAATCTCTCTGCTTGATCCATGTACCATTTTTTACCTTCCTTATCTTTGAATTCTACTTGCATATGCCACGGTATACTTGTGTCTAACTTGCCATCAACTCCGGTAGGTATTTCAAAATTAGGCTTTGGTCTTCCTTCCCACTTGCGTTTGCTTTCTGTATATGCACGTTGTGGCATGCCGTTGTGCAAACGCTTTAGGTCCTCCGGTTTATATCCATCAACCACCCTACTAGCAGTAGGATCTGATTGCGGCTTGAGGGTGACGTTGATTCCTTGCTCGTGGAAGAACAGGGCGTTTTCCCAATCTCTTTCAAACCAATCTGGTACCATGACCATATTAATTGTAACTTGAACATCGTGCTCCTGACAGAAGATTAGTTTATCTGCAAAGTCTTGCATCTTCTCAACTGTATTTAAGTGTTCTGTATGCAGACTTGCTGTAATGCTGGCACGATGAAATGGCTTGACTGCTTCTACATACTGCTCAAACCAGCGCATGTTGCGACTACAGTTTGATGTCATATGTACACTTGTATAGTTGGTGTTGTCTACATCATCGGCTAGATGTTTTAGTATGTCCAAGTATCCAGGATGGAAAGTAGGCTCTCCTCCTGACAAGGAGAAGTGGAAAGAATTGAAGCCGTTGTCTCGGGCTTGACGTTTGATTTCATCCACAGTAAGCAAGCAGAGCTCGGTAGGACGATGGTCTTTACGGTCGCTTCGGGCATATGGCCAGCAGTAGGAACACTTGTAGTTGCAGAAACGTCCAAGTAACCATGATACAGTAAATATATCACGATACAGCAGAGTGCGTTGCCCCACAGAGACAATGTCGTCAAAAGGTATTTTAGTAAAGTCATAATTTGACCATTTTAAATCTTCAGTCATGTTGTATTATACTTATCTAATAGCAGTTTGTCAATAAAAATAATAAATACATATGAAAAGGAGAACACTATGATTACAAAAGATTATCATAATGATACTAAAAAAGCTGTTATTCGTAGCCAACACGTTCAGCGTAATTGGGACTTAGATCAGGAAATGCCACAAGAAGATATTGACCTTCTTGTACATGCAGCAACAAATTGTCCTAGCAAGCAAAACTTTGCTTTTTATAATTTACATGTTGTAACTGACCGAAATCTTATTGAAAGAATATATAAGCATACAAAAGGTTTAGGTATTCATAACACTGAAACAAACGAAATAGAATTTACAACTAACAGTCAAGTTTTAGCTCATTCTTTGTTTATTTTTACAGATGCACCAAGATCCGATAGATATATTCAAAAATGGAAAAACGATGACGCTGCCCAAGATGAAAGCTGGGTTCGTGATCAAGATATGGCTGTAGGAATAGCTGCTGGATATATCAATGTTATTGCAAGCCAATTAGGCTATGGCACCGGCTGTTGTGCTTGTTTTGAATCTGACCTTGTTATGGAAGAACTAGGAACAGAAGAAAGAATTATATTAATGATGGGTGTTGGAATTAAAAACACCGAACTTAATCGTAGAGTACATCACGAGACAGGCGTCAAAATTCATACTATCAAAAAAGAACCTATCACGGTTATTAGATAAATTATGAATACAAATAGGTGTGTAGACCTGGTTCTATAATTTCTAGGTCTACATTCCTAACCTCTTTATAATACTCAACATAATCTTGAAGCAAATGCTTCTTGTCTTTATTTTTTCCTATAGAAGAAATAAGTTCGTCAAAGGTTAATCCTTCGAATAACAGATTAGTGCTTTCTGCATATTTTTTTGCATCTGTCAAATACTTTTTAAAACTTTCATCTAACAAACTAATACTAAAACCTTTTGGTTCATAAATTTGACTTAATGTTACTGCAATCTTTTTTTGCGGATACTTGTTGTGCATATGATTTACATACTGTAAATATTCTTTTGTTTTTGTAATACTTAAACTACAAACTGTCATATGAAATTGAATCCGATCTACTTTACTGTTGAAGAACTTGTCTAGGTTATGTTTAAAATTTTCCCATTTACTTCCATATCTAATCATCTCACTAGTACTGTTTGTAGATTCGTTACTTATTGATAACATAATATAGATGTCTTTTGTTTTATACTTGTCTTTTATAGACTCGATTTGTTTTACATATTTGTCAATCATGTTTTTAGGTGTATTGCAGTTAGTAAATATATTAATCATAAATTGTGTATTATGGTTAGTTGTAAGTTTATAGTATTCATCTATTAACGGACTAAGATTATTATTTTTAAAGAATGCACCAAAAAACGGTTCTCCACCTAAAATAACAAGTTCAACTCTTTCAACGTTCTTTGCATTAATAGCACCTTGTCTTACTGCGGCATATATATGCTTAAACGATTCTTCAGTTGACGCATTGTCAGGTTTTGCATTAATTGCTATTAAATTTTCAAACTTCTTAGGTGTATTTTTTGCTTCTACTTCCCAAACACTACTTAAATTTGCATAACAATATCCACAAGCAAGATTGCAAGTATTATCTAATGTTACTTCAATTCTATGTATATTGTGCTTTTGATGAAAATCATTGCCTTGCTGTCTCCAAGATTTAATACCTTCGTCTTCGGCATTTTTGCATAACGCACATTCGTTTGGAAAAATACCTTTATCTAATAATTCAACAACTTCGTTATGCCTATTTTCTAGATGTATAGGCATTTTCATTTTAGCACAATAGCCAAGTTTTCTTTCGTTTAATCTAAGATGTTTTTCGTTGTGTATTCTGTTACAAAACATTCTTTGTTCCTATTTCAACATTCTTAGTACCAAACCCTATTATTGCTCTTTTATATTCTACCGATGATTCAAAATTGTCTGGTATTTTTCTTGTTGATAAGAACCAACTACTAGAGTGCCACCTTGCTGGGTCAAACAACATCATTGTTCCTAATTCCCATTTATAAACACTATCAACTTTTAAATTTGCATACTCTCCAACATATCCGCTTCCAATGGGATTGTATTTTAAAACTTCCTGATCATATTTCCATTCCCACCAATTCGGCGATCCTCGATAATCAACAACTTCATTTGTATCTTTATAACGCATTTCCCCTTGTCGGTACATGAGCTTTCGAGGCTCAGTAGCTATTTTGTCATAATTTATAGTGTAAGGTTGTCTACTATTCCAATCTAAGGGTATTATAACACCTAATACAATTTCATTGTAATGTGTCATTTCTCCATTTCGGCCTTCCCAACAGTCGGCCTTGTTATAATATTGTCTGTCATAATCAGTATGCAAACCTGCAGGCTCACCACTATGAAAATATTCTAATCCCCAATCTAAATTTACATCAAAGCACTCATTAAAAAAGTTCTTTAATTTTTTATTTTCTTCATGCGGTTCAATTTTACAAAATCTATTAAGATCATTTGCACCTGTAATTTTTGCATTTTTAGACTTTAATATTTTTTCAAAGTTTGTTTTGTGAAAATTTAAATCAATTTTATCTATATTGTGATTTCCAAAGTTTACTTTCATACTAATATCTCTTCCTGTGTCTGTTTTGCATTTATAATTTTTTCTTTGTAATCTAGTGTTGAAAAAATCTTAGACTGATCTAATATACAACTATCAGAAAAAACAAACATATCCTTTTCCTTAGGTAATGCTGTAATTACTCTATCTTGTATTTTTGCTCTTTGTTCTAAATTATATATTATACTTGTAGGCTTGTAATGGAAAATATTACTTAACCAAAATAATTTAAAACCTGGTGCATCAAAGAATTTTTCAAAAGTGTTTTCTTTGTATTGCATAATGTCTATGTGTTTGAAATCAAAAGTTACTGTTTCTCGTAGTTTAGCAAACCATGATTGAAATTGTTTTTCACCTCCAAAAAAATCAAAAAACTCTTTTTCTCTATTACAATCTTCAACAATAGTTCCAGTGTATTTTAATTTAGTTGCAGTGTCTTTTACAAAATTTTCGTAATCTATTCCGTCCCATTGATAATATATAGCTTTCATCATTTCTACACTAAACTCATCCCAATCATAAAACAACAATTTTGTATCGCTGTCAAATCCTTTATCTTTTAAAACTTTTAAATGATTGAGTCCTGCACAGACTGTTGCAAATCTTTTTATTTTTTTATTTGGAATTTGTTCCAATCTTTGTTTTTCTGTGTTATATAGATAATATTTTTTAATAAAATTAAAATCAATAATATTTTGAAACTGATCGTCAATTTCGTATGGATAAGAATATGCCTTGCTATCTCTAATACTTTTGTTAAAACTTTTAATAGTAAAGCCTGCATCTAAAAACGATTTAATAAAATTGTATCCTTGTTTTAAATCAGTGTAAAGCTTCTCTTGTGTGCCGGGAGCAATCCAATAAGGAGTGTAGTCGTCATGATGATTCTGTTTAGATCTCAAAGGCACATTGCATAACAATTTTTTTTCTTTATGACCATATTCAGGGCATCCTATACTTTTCCAAACATCTGCATTAAAATAGAAACATTGATTGTGTAATTCATAGTATCTATCTTGTTTATCTAATATATGTCCTACTAGTACATCGTCGTCATTGATATTTTCTATTAGTTTTGAAATAAACTGTCCATTTACTTCTAAGTCATTTCCAATATCAATAATTACTACATGCTTGTGATCACTCCAATTTTCAACAAAATCTAATGCTGACTCCATATATGTAAAGACTTTGACTTTTACTTGAACACTGATTTCTAAAGCCCAGTATTGCAATAAATTTTGACAATAAGTCTTAATTTTATTGTTTTTAATTTCTGCGGTGTTGTTTAGGAAGATGACTAAATATTCATTAAGTACCATGTTTATATTTATAAAAGGATCTTACAGTGGATAAATTTATCGAACAATACAACTATCCTGCAAAACAAGTATATGATCAAAACATCGATAGCATCGATAAATTGTATAGTGCAAAGAACATACCGTTTCTTCCTATAGCAGGATTTGAAAATGCTAAATGGGAGAAAATGCTAAAAGAAGCTAAATCTTTAAGCGATCAATATGTTACACATAGGGCAAAAGAAAGCGATGGGTGGCAAAGTTTATGTATACATGGATTAAGTAGTGTACATACTGATCATCATTCTCGGTATGGATTTCCTGATAGAAACAATGCGCCTTATAAATGGACTGATATAAGTAACTTCTGTCCAACAATAACACGTTTTTTTAAAAAGTCATTTGGGTATAACTTGTATGACAGAATAAGAATTATGAAATTGCGTCCAGGCGGTTATATAGATTTACATCAAGATGTATTTGATTTAGACGAAGCAAGATTAGGTCCTATTAATATTGCGTTAAACAACCCAGAAGATTGCAAGTTTTATATGGAAGATATAGGATATCTACCTTTTCAACAAGGAAGTGTTATTATGCTTAATCTTTATAACAAACATTGTGTGTATAACAATAGTAACGATGATAGATATCATTTGATTGTACACGGAAAAAAAGATACAACCTGGCCTGATAGATTATGGAATAGTTACAAACTACATGCCTAAATACTTTAAAGTATTTTCTCCTAAGACAGTTTTATCCATTCTGCGTTGTTTTAAAAACCATTCCAAACTATTTTTAGTCTTGGATTTTAAATTACTCATATTTAAATCGTCATAGTTGTCTAATGTAAATTCTAATTGTTTTTTTACATTATCAAAATTTATATTTTTATAAACTTGATTAATGATATCCTTTGATAAAACCTTATAATCAAGTTCACTACCATCCGGTTTTAAATCAAACATAAAACTAAAACTTGGCCAACGTTTAAACTCTTCTATAATATCAGGTAAAAATTCAAAATTAATTATAGTGACTAAGCCATCAACATTTACCCATGTGCTATTTGGTTTTTGATCGATAAGGTAATCTACATTTTGTTGCACCTTGTTGTACTTATAAGGCCAACGGATAAAGTCATAGTTAGACCCTATACTATCTATGCTCACTGTTACTTTAGAATCTTTTACCTGTTTTAAATTTTTGATAATCTTTTCATTCATTACTGTACCATTTGTAGTAAATGTAAGTGTTGTGTCAGAACACAATCCTTGATCTATAACTTTACCTATTTCGGTCCAGTTTTCTGCCAATAGAGGTTCGCCGCCAATAATTTTAAGTTCACCTATATTCCTATTTTTTAAAAAATCTGCAACTACTTTAGCAACCTTAGAAGGATTGCCATTTACTTCAGGATCGTGACTCCATTTACCAGGAAGTTTAGATCTATCTTTATAACCCGATGTAATTTTTTCTATAAGGCTACTAACATTTGGAGCACAAAAAGGACAGGCTAGATTACAAGTGTTGCCAACTACAACATCTAAAATATGATAGTCCAGCACAGTTTCTTTAGGAAAAATAAATCTAGGACTTTTTGTAGGGTTATGTTTTTCTACTTCTATACAAGGATGGCATGCATCGTGCAATTTGTCAGTATTTTTTTGCCAATCTAAAAAATATAATCTATTGTCGTGAGATTCTAAGTCTTGCCATGTATTACAAACTTGCCATTTCTTATACTGGTTATCAAACTTTCCTCCATGCATATGACAACAAGGTCTAGTTCTAAAAACTAGATCATTGTCTTGATTTGTGCTAAACTCAAATCTTAATGCCTTGTCGATATAAGGACAGAAGCTATCCATTAAATAAATCCTTGTATTGTGGTACAATATCTAATACATTTTGATTTCGTATTTCATCTAGTTTTTTTGTTTGATCAACAAAATGCCCTAACCATTCTTCACTGTAGTCTTCACTTAACATAAATTTTTCAACTCCGTCAAGTAGTTTTTCAAAGTTTTGTTTTATATGGTCGCTATATTCAGTAGTTCTAATCCATTCTCTAAAGGTGTTATAATATTCTGAAACTTGTGCCTTTAGCTCAGGTGGTAAAACTTTTACATTAAAATACTTAGGACTATGACACATATGATGTGTTACAATAGGACGAGGACCAGTAATAGGATTGTAACTATCTAATCCGCTATCTTCTAATTTCCATTTCATAAATTCAGGAAAATGAAACACATTATAAGGTGTTACTGTAAATGCATACCATGCTTTGAGATTTATATCTGCTTCTTCTAGCTTTTGCATATTGCGATATACAGCACTCCATTTAGCTGGAGTTCTTTGATAGTCAAATACATCTCCCACGCCATCAATGCTTACTCCAATTCTTACCTGTTTAAACTGCTCCCATAGGTGTACAAGTTTATTAGGTACCATCGTTAGATTTGTGTTGTACTCTAATCTTACATTTTTTGACTTACCACTTGCAACAAGTCTTTCTAAACTTTCAGTGTGTTCATCAATAATTAAAGGTTCTCCACCAACAATGTATATTTTTTTGCTGTTTGGTGCATACTTTTCAAAGTTGTCCCAATATCTATTGCTGTTTTGAAACCAATCATATTGATCTGTGCTCCAACGACCTTTTGCATTTTTTGTTAATTGAATTTTAT
>Ga0222717_10003453_pt1 | contig 11870 bp, 9 predicted proteins | sample C33_18DmetaG_FD_165053 | JGI IMG/M metagenome (GOLD analysis project Ga0222717, IMG submission 165053) | Estuarine water microbial communities from San Francisco Bay, California, United States - C33_18D | ecosystem: Environmental > Aquatic > Marine > Unclassified | place: USA: California...
GCCGGGCGCCGCCCCCCCCCCCGGAGGCAACGATGAACCCACCAGCCGCCGACGCTCTGGTCATTCGGCTCGCCGTGGAACCCTCGATCAACCTCAACGACTATTACTTCTCGTCACAGGGCTACGAAAAGGCGGATCTCATCGGCCTCTCGCGCGAGGAATGGAACGAAAGCGACCTCTTCAGTCGCATCTGTGTCCCTCGGAAAGATCTCACCATCGATCTGCTGGATGCACTCGACCTCGTCACCACGCTTTCGGAGCAACATCGCGAGACCTCCCGACGGGAAAACCAGGGCTATGAACTTCCCGAGCCTCGTCGGCATAAGGCAAATGCCCTGACCCGTTGGCTGCTGCGTTGCCTAAAAAGGCGCCTCAAGGAATAGCCCACACGATCACGCCACTCCAGGCCAGGCAGGGGTTCAAGCCTTCAGCGCCCCAACCTCTAGATTGCTGCGGCGCAGGCGATCGATATTCAGTAGTAGAATGTTGCGCATCACCTTGCCGTGGATCTCAGGAAACTCCTGCTGCAACCGAGACAGGTTGTCGACCGATAGCGTGTAGCAGGTAATCGCCTCGCCGGCCCAGACATCGGCGGAACGCCTGCTACCATCGACGACGGCGATGTCGCCAAAACAAACGCCGGCGCCGAAGGAACTGATTCGACGCTTGCTCTCCGAGTCCTCGCCGGCGCGATGGAAGATACTCACCGAGCCTTTGGCCAAGAGGTAAATCTCGTCCGGCTTATCGCCCTGCCGGATGACGCGCGAACCCGCCTTCAGCCCAACCATTTCCAACATGCCCTCGATCGTCGACAACTCGGCCGCCGTGAGGTCGCGGAACAGGTCGAAGTCGTGAAACGGCACCAGCTCATCGACCAGAGGGCGGTCGATATGGGCGGCGATGATTTCATCTTCACAGGCTTCCAGTGCGACATCGAGATCCTTGTAGAATCGCACCCCGCCCTCGAGCCCGGAAAAGCGTTCGTGATCTACCCGATGGCCCTGGTCGACGATTACCAAGCGTTTACCGGAATCGACCAATTGCTTGGTCATCGACAAGAGCAGGCCCAACGTGGCCTCATCAAAGAGTCCGACCCGATTGAGATCGAACACGAAGACCTCGGTCTCGTCCGCGCGCTCGGTGGTCGCCCGAATGACTCGCTCGAGAGCCGAAAAGAAGATGTCCCCCTGCAACTCGATCACTGCGACCACGCCGCCGTGCTCCCGAACCGCGTCGTGATGGACCTTGCGACGCTGGCAACGGGAGCCCACATGCGACAGGTTGTAGATCCGCCGAATGACCTGGTCCGAGATCACTGGCACATTGAAGAGGTGCAAATTAAATCGTCTTGAAAGCTCACTGAAGACCCGCATGCCGCGCACGCTGTTGCCTTTCGGGTCGAGGCGAGGCGAAAACACCGCCACTCCGAGTTGCCCCGGCAGCACGCCCATCACGCCTCCACCGACGCCGCTCTTCGCCGGCAGGCCGACAGTGAAGATCCACTCACCAGAGTAGTCGTACATGCCACAGGTACTCATCACGCTGAGCACTCGCTCGATGTTGGACGACCGAAGCACCCGCTCGCCGGTCAACGGATTGACCCCCCCGTTCGCGAGGCAGGAAGCCATCACCGCAAGGTCACGACAGCTCACGAGGATGGAACACTGCTTGAAGTAGACCTCGACCGCTTCCTCCACCGGATCGTCGAGCATCTCGAAATTTCGCAACAGGTTGGCGATGGCTCGATTGCGAAAACCTGTCGCACTTTCCGAACGGTACACTGAATCATCGACCGGCAAATCTCGACCCGCGAAGCGGGAGTAGTGCTCAAGGATCCGACCGAAGCGTTCATCAAAGCCCTCACCCGAAACCATCCCCGTCGAAGCGATCGCCCCGGCGTTGATCATTGGATTGAGAGGGCGCCCAGTCTCCGGGTCGAGACTGATCGAATTGAAGGCTTCACCCGACGGTTCGACACCGATGCGCTTTTCGACGACCTCGATACCGTGCTCGTCCAACACCATGCCATAGGTGAAGGCCTTCGAAATCGACTGGATGGTGAACTCCTGAAGGGAGTCTCCCACCTGGTAGCAATGCCCATCCGTGGTGAAGACCGAAATGCCAAAGGACTCCGGGTCGACATTGGTCAGTTCCGGAATGTAATCCGCAAGTTCGCCTTCTTTGCAGTCCCGGTAGTGCTGGAACAGCTCCTCGATGATAAGTGAAATGGTATTGTCCATGCGTCGGCAGGTCTCGGCTAACAGTCCCATCGGCTTTCCGATTGGGCCCACAACCAACCCCAAGCATGACGGACCTTTCCGTCATCCCAAGCACAATTCGTACCATACGCCGTTACCGCCCGCCCGCCGCCACGCACTCTGGCGCCCGGCGACTACTCTTCCTCGATTTCGAGGAAGGCGCTCACCTTCAGCATGTAGCCAACACGGACTGTTCACTGCCCCCCTCCAATCCCTAGCACAATGCAGCGAATCTGACCCCATAGACGAAAAGAAATTTCATAGCAGTTCGCTATTCCGAATGCGATCGGAGTGCGGCTTGAAATACCAGTGGTGTTGCAGGAAGACGGCGGCACCTATTTTGTGGAGGTAAGTAATGCCTCGGGAAGCGATCGTAGTCGAAATATCCGTCTAACGACCACAGTACTCCCCGTGAGTTTTCCAGATGAAGCACAACCCAAAATTGAACCCTGGCAGGCCGGCTATCGGCCGCTTCGACCGGGTGGATTCAGAGTTGGACATGCGCGGAACCGTGCCATGGTAGCGCTAGTTTCGCTCGTCCATGCAAGAAATCCCTTACAATCACCAGCGCGGCAACATCCCGGCATCGATATCGATGATCCCCTTGTTTGCCCAACTTAAGAAAGCCACTCTCGAGGAACTTCTCGGACACGCCAGCATCGTGCAGCTGGACGCCGGTGAGACCTTCCTCAAGGAAGGTGGGCGGGCGACAGGGCTGTTCATCATCCTTAAAGGTAAGTTCGAGGTGTCAAAGAACGGGCGAGCCGTGGCCACCCTGACGAAAGCTGGCGAACTCTTGGGCGAGATGAGTTTCATTTTGAACCAACCGCACCAAGCCAACGTCACCGCCAAAAGCCAAGCGACCGTTTTCAAAATCGATTCCCACGTGATGGACGCGCTGCCCAATGATCACTACGACCATTTTCAGGGCACGATGTATCGCTACCTCACCAAGCTTCTTGCCGAGCGCTTGGTGAAGACCTCGGAGCAGTTGACCAAGTCGCAGTCCGAAGACATCTACTACCTCTAGACCCGACGTCGCTTTTCCCTGTGGGACCTGAGCTTTTGTAGGGCTCATCGACTCCCAGCCCGCTCCAAGCTGAATAAAACTTCAGTTAAATAGGCCAATTTCGGTCGCCAGGTGATTTTTTCTCCCGATTGGTCTACCGTAAGCTCTTGTTCTATGCCCTTGCGTCCCGACAGTACTGCTCATTTTCGAGTGATCTCCCTCCTGCTCCTCGTGCCTGTCTGCAGTGGCCATGAGCTTTCCATAGAAGCTGGCTCAGAGGCCGTCTCCCTTTCTTGGCAGCCCACCTCAATCACACCAGTGGGGCGGACCCCAATCTACCCAGCGTACGAATTGCAGCGCAGTCACGATCTCGCGATCTGGGAAACGGTTCTGAGCACCCAAGACAACCCCCTAAAGGCGCCTGCGGAGCGAGTCGAACTCGTCCACGACCTCAATCCAAATGGGCCCACCTTTTTTCGCCTTCAATTCCAGACGACCTTGATGGGCACCGATCTATCGGGGGCCGATCTTCAAGACAGTACTTTGGGAGGCATCGATTTTTCGGGCGCCAACTTGGCCGGCGCGGCATTGCAGAACGCCCGTCTGACCGGTTCCAATCTCACGTCGGTTGACCTTCGCGGGGCTAACCTTGAAGGGGCCGATCTCAGTGAGGCTATCCTCTTCGATGTCCTGATCGATGACCAAACGATCATCGACGCCGAAACTCGACGCCGGATTGAAGGAGCCGACGCCGAAACCAGCATCGTGATCAACGAAGTCCGGGCCTCAGGAGATGATGAGATCGAGCTCTATAACCGGGGCGGGATCGAGGTCGATCTCTCAGGTTGGCAAATCGCCGATGAGCGCAACGATCCCTACGTGATCCCTGAAGGTTCAAACCTTGCGGCTGGCCACTACCTGGTCCTTGTCAAAGGAACGCATCATGCCTTCGGCCTGGGCGGGGCTGATTCCGTGACGCTCCGTTCTCCAAGAAAGACGGTGGACCATGTGGTCTGGGCCTCGGGCGCAGCCAACACGTCTTACTGCCGAATCCCCAGCGGTAGCGGAGCGTTTCGGCCCTGCTTCCAGGCGACCATGGGGGCGCAAAACCTCGACGACCTCACCACGACCATTATCAGTCCCATCTGGATCGCCGGAGGTGTCCAAGGCAGTGCCCGTGGCACCCAATTTGATGAACCCAACGAGTTGACCTTTGATCAACAAGGCAACCTTTGGGCGGGCGATGTGGACAACTTGCGCGTGCAAGTTTTCGATGCGGACGGCAACTTCGTAACGGTTGTTGGTGGAGCTGGCGAAGGTCTTGGCCAATTTGTTGAGCCCTTAACCGGCAAGCAGGGCCCTGAGGCCATTGCGGTGTCGACCGACAATCAGGTCTACGTCGTCGATCGCGGCGGCGCCAAGATCAACGTCTACGATGGGGAAGCCTTTTCACCCCTTCGGGAAATCCGAAGCGATCAGTTCATCGACCCGACAGGCCTCTCCCTTAGCACTGAAGGCATCCTCTACGTCGCCGATCAAGGCAGCAACCAGATTCACCGTGTGGATACCGAGGGCCAGTATCTGGGCGTCCTCCAATTTTCCCAAGACGACGGTGTCACGCCGGTGCTGGCGAAAACGGAGACGCTGGGATTGGATCAGAGTCGTGATTGGCTCTTTGCCAGTTCAGAGGACGCCTCGAGAATTGAGATCTTCCAACTCTCAACGGGCTTGTGGACGGGCAACCATTTGGTCGAGTTGCAGTCTGGCAGCGTTCCCGAACCCGGTCGGGTCGTGGACGACGTGGAGGGCTTTGCCATCGACACCCTGAATAACTTGGTCTTTGTCTCGGATGAAGACAACGGTCGCATCCTGATTCACAACCTGGATGCCAAAAGCGGCCTAACGGACCCCGACACCAACTTTGCCTTCCTCAGCGCCTTCGGTAGGTTGGGCAGCCAAGAGGGCGAATTTCTCTCGGCCGACGGGATCGCTGTCATGCCCGAAACCGATCGGTTGGCCGTTGCCGACCAAGGCAACTATCGCATCCAAGTGTTCAAACTCTCCGACATCATCGCTACCCTTCCATGAACCAGCCAATCCATCGTCTTACTACCCTCCTCGTTTCAAGCGCGCTCCTACTGGCTAGTTGTGGCCCCAAGAGCAATCCCGACCTCACAAGCACACCTCAAAGCTCGCCGGATCCCAATACGCCCTCCGCCGAACCCAACCCGGCCCCGAATAGCGAAACCGCGATCGAGCTCAGTTTTGGCGTCTATTCGTCCGATAAACCGACGGAGATGATCAAACAGTTCCGCCCTACTCTGGACGCGCTTGAGGCAATCGTGAGTGAGAAGCTGGGCAAGACCCTCGACATCCGCATGGAAGTGGCCGCGACGTATGAAACGGGTATTGATAACTTGGTCGACGGTAAGGTCGATCTCTCACAACTGGGACCAGCCTCCTACATCACCGCAAAGAAACGGAACGAAGGGCTCTCGATCGTCGCCATCGAGAGCAAGGGAGGCACGAAACAGTTCTCTGGGGTGTTTTGCGTCGCCGAGGCCAGCCCCATTCAATCGGTGAGCGAATTGAAGGGCAAGACATTCGCTTTTGGAAGCGAGCTTTCAACCATTGGTCGCTATCTCTCCCAAGAATATCTCATGGATAACGGCGTCAAAGCTTCCGACCTGGGCCGCTACGAATACCTTGGGCGCCACGACAAAGTCGGCGCCGCGGTCGGCTTGGGAGCTTACGACGCCGGCGTCCTCAAAGAAGGCTCTTTCAAAAAGCTTGTCGCGGGCGGGACGGAGATTCGAGAAATTGCGCGCTTTCCCAACGTTACCAAACCCTGGGTGGCCCGGGCTGGTCTGGACGAGTCCCTGCATGAGGTGCTGCGAGCAGCCCTCGTCCAAATGGAAGATAGCGAAGCACTGGAAGCGCTTCGAGTAGACGGATTTCTCGAGGGTGAGGACGCTGATTATGCGCCCATCAGAACATCCATGGATCGCAACGACGCTTTCTTTCAATAAGGAGCGTTTCTGCTCGGCTCACGCTCCTCAGAGCGTTCTGATCATCAACATATATGCCCCTTGAGCCTTCAGAGCCTAGTAAGGAGGAAGCCGTGGTTGCTCCTCAGCGCAGCACGACCGTGAATCGGCTCTCGCTGTGGGTCCACGCGGTTGTCATGCTCAGCCTGGCCATGGTGGTAGTGTCTATCATCGCTGGCCGAATGGTACGCCAAGACGAACAGCGTTACCTGACGGCTACCTTAAAGGAGCAGACCGCTGGCTTGGTCTCGATCCTTTCGGCAGTTTCTGTGGACGCCATCATCAGCAGTGACGTCCCCGTCCTGCAAACGATCGTCGAGGCGGTAGCCTCCAAGCATGCCAGCATGATCTCCTTGAACATTTCCAACGCCTCCGGCGGGACGCTCCTGGCGTGGGAACGGCCTGGTGTCAATCCCGACGAACGCATCGCTTTTCAAGAACCTGTGATGTTTGAAGGGGAAAACTTCGGAACCATCGCCGTCCAGTTGGACGCGGAACAGGCATCTCGGCGTATGGACCAGAAAGTGGGTAACATGCGCCTCATCTCTCTCGGCTCACTTATACTCCTCGGCCTAACCGCACTGGCGTTGGTGAAGTTCTTTTTCTTGCGTCCAGTGGAACACATCGACCAGGGCCTGACTGAGCAGCGCGAGGGGAAACACGAGAGCCATGTGCACCTCTCGGGCCTCGCCGCCAAAGAACTGGTCCGCCTGGGAGACTCCGTTAATGCCTTGGGAGTGGCACGACGTGAACTCAATCTCTCTCACAAAAAACTCGAAAAGTACAACAAGAATCTTGAAGAGCAGGTCGAGCATCGCACGGCAGCCCTGGCGGCAAGCATGGAGGAGGCCGAACGAGCGAACGAGTCCAAGAGCGAGTTCTTGGCCAAGATGAGCCATGAGCTGCGCACCCCTCTCAACGCCATCATTGGTTACAGCGAGATGCTCCAGGAAGAGGCAGAGGAAACGGAAGAGGGTGACGTTTTTGTCCCTGACTTGCAGAAGATTAACGGAGCAGGCAAACACCTACTCGGACTCATCAACGACATCCTCGATCTCTCGAAAGTAGAGTCGGGCCGCATGGACCTTTATCTGGAAGAGTTCGACATCAAAGAGATGGTCGACGATGTCGCGGCAACGGTCTACCCACTCGTCGAGAAGAACGGCAACCGCTTGGCCATCGATTGTCCAGATTTCGCCAGGCCCATGCGTTCAGACGTCACCAAGATCCGCCAGAACTTGCTCAATCTGTTGTCCAACGCGAGCAAGTTCACCAAGGACGGCGAGATCCGCCTCGGTGTGCGCATCGATCCTCCTCATAGCGTTGATTCCAACGGGCAAGACACCGAGTCTCGCATCTCCTTTGTCGTCACGGATTCCGGGATCGGCATGACGAACGAGCAGACCAAAAGGATCTTCGATCCCTTTAGCCAGGCAGATGCGTCCACGACGCGCACCTACGGCGGCACGGGACTAGGACTGGCCATTACCAAAAAGTTTTGCGACCTGCTTCAGGGAAGCATCGCCGTCCAAAGCGAGCTGGGAAAAGGATCCACCTTCTCGATGTGCCTACCCTTGCGACTTAGCGATGCCGCTCAAGGGAGCGCCTCGCTCGCGGATAGCCAGGTGCTGCCGCCTGAAACTTCTGCCGATGAGTCCAGTGAGAGCGCAACCATGACAAAGGTGCTGGTCATCGACGACGATGCCACAGTCCATGACCTGATGGGCCGCTTCCTCCCAAAGAGAGGCTACACCGTCATCGCAGCTACGAGCGGTGAACAGGGATTGGAAAAGGCCAAACAATGCCAACCCGATATCATCACGCTCGACGTCATGATGCCCGGTGGGATCGATGGATGGGCCGTACTCGCCGCCCTGAAATCCGACCAAGACCTCGCGCTCATTCCCGTCATCATGCTCACCATTACTGACAACCGGAACCTCGGCTTTGCCTTGGGAGCGTCTGACTACCTTGCCAAGCCGGTCGATCGCGATCTCTTAACACGTACACTGCGCAAGTGTCAGGACGAGTTCCAACCCCAACAAGTTCTCATCGTTGAAGATGACGCGGCCACGCGAGAATTGCTGAGCCGCTCCATTAAAAAAAGAGGGTGGGAAGTGTTGGAAGCAGAGAATGGCGTGGACGCCATCCGTCTTCTCGAGGAACATGAGCCTAGCCTGGTCTTGCTAGATCTCATCATGCCACAAATGGACGGTTTCGAGTTCCTCGCCCGCCTCAAAGACCGAAAAGAAAGCAAAGCCATTCCCGTCATCGTACTCACTTCAAAGGATCTTACCGAAGAGGAACGTAGCCGCTTGAACGGGTCCGTCCAGCGCGTCGTCTTGAAGGGATCCCAAGATCATTCCGAAGTCTTGCAAGACCTCAGCCACCTCCTCGCTCAGTGGAGTGAACAAGGCCCTGGAGCATCCGACTCGACGGATGCCTGATCGAATTTTCAACCATTGAACAGCCCGTTTAGATACCAACCACACATTCGCTGATGAGCAAAATCCTACTGGTGGAAGACAACGAATTGAATCGCGATATGTTATCACGCCGCCTCAAGCGCCGCGATTTTGAAGTCGTCATGGCCTTCGACGGCGAGGAGGGCATCCAGATGGCCTCCGACGAACAGCCCGATCTCATCCTCATGGACATGAGCCTGCCCAAAATTGATGGTTGGGAAGCCACACGGACCCTCAAGGCCAACCCGGAGACGGCCTCCATCCCAGTAATCGCGCTTACCGCCCACGCCATGAAGGAGGACGAGCAAAAAGCAAGGGATGCCGGTTGCGATGACTACGATACCAAGCCCGTGGATTTTAAACGTTTGCTAGGCAAAGTGAATGCCTTTCTCAATCCATAAGACTATGGCTAGCCCACCCTATGGGAGTAAAAACGGCGGTCGCCTAGCGGCCAACCGCCCTACCGTGATATTCTTTGATGGCTTTCGATGAAGCATCAAGGGAAGGGTGATATGGGCGAAGAGCCATGCACCAATCGGCCGGAGTCACATCACCGATAGACTCCACCAAAAAATCTGACGGCAAGGGCTTCAAATCCAGTCCCCGCTTGTTAACCATTCACATGACCCACCCTTCTCCTCGCTTTCCTGGCCACCATGCTTTCCGTTGCCGTGGCAGAAGATGACAAGGAAAAGGCCGCCAAAGAAGAGGCCTGTGACGTTGAGGTGGCGATCACAGGCAACGACCAAATGCAGTTCAACAAGAAAGCCTTCACAGTCGACGCTGGAAAGAAGGTCAAACTCATCTTCAAGAACATGATCAAAACCCTGAAGATGAATGCCGTTTCTTCTAGGGAACTTGCCGCGAATATCTGAAGCGTTTGAAGAGAGAATTTCTCCGGTTGTTTGGCTGCAAGCAAGCTAGCTAAAAAATGCGAATGAAGAAGAAAAGATTTCCCGAGGAAGAGATTATCGCCGTCTTGAAAGAGGGCGATTCCGGAATAGCGACACCTGAGTTATGCTGTAAACGCGACATCATTGCGGGCACCTACTACCGATGGAAGTCGAAGTATGGAGGCACAGAGATCAGTGACGCCAAGAGGCTCAGGGCCCTTGAGGAAGGGAATTGCCGCCTGCGCAAAGCTGAAATCAGCTTCTGCATGGCCAAGAACAACCGATGGGCCTTGACGACGGCTACTGATCCAAGCTTTCTGCAGCTTGCTTTCACTTGCCAAGCGCGCCCCATGGCCGTTTAAGATAGTCGGCAAGTTCATGTCCGATTCACCCGCCTCTACTTCATCGAGCCTCAAGCACGATCTGCGGACGCCGCTCAATCACATCATTGGTTACGGTGAGATGCTCATCGAGGAGCTCGAGGACGGCGACGACACTTCGGGCTTGGCGCCGGATTTACGCAAGATCCACAGCGCCGGGCGGCGTTTGCTTGGCGTGGTCCACGAGCTATTTGATGAGAGCATTCCGGAGTCGGACCGCCTCAATGAAACGCGACTTCACCAGGAAGTACGCACGCCGATCAACCAGATCATCGGCTATGTGGAACTACTCCAGGAGGAGGCCGAGTCCATTGAGGAGGCTTTCATGGAAGATCTCGGCAAGATCCATGCAGCCGCCCACCGTCTGCTAGACCTCGTGCTTACCCACTTCGGCGACGGGCGCTTCCCTGTGAGCGCCGCCGAACGCGTCGAGCAGCGTGCCCCTACTACTTTTACCACTCGCACCGAAAGTGAGAGTAGCGGCACCCAGCAGGCCCGCCGCCAGGGAGCTCCCTCTGTGGGCCGACTCCTGGTGGCCGACGACGATCCCGACAATCGAGAAATGCTGGCCCGGCGCCTTCAGCGCCTCGGCCACGAGGTCGAGACCGTGGCCAATGGTAAGGATGTCATCGAGCGCGTGCGCTCAGGCGGCATCGATCTCCTCTTGCTCGACATCGTCATGCCCGAAATGGACGGCTACGCCGTTTTGGATCATCTCCGGATCAATCCCCCACCCGACTTCTTGCCCATCATCGTGCTCTCGGCCTCGGACGATTCCTCGCGGGTGGCCAAGTGTATCGAGATGGGTGCCGAGGACTACCTTCCTAAACCTTTCGATCCCCTTCTCTTGCAGGCGCGCATCGAGTCCAGCCTGGAAAAGAAGCGTTTCCGGGATCGGGAAGCCACCTACCTGAAAACCATCAAGAAGGAGAAACAGCGGGCCGATGATTTGTTAGCCGTTATCCTCCCCTCCGCCGTGGCGGCCGAACTAAAGATGCGCGGACACGTCAAGCCTCGGCGCATGGAAAGCGTTTCCGTCCTTTTCACCGACATCGTGGGCTTCACCACCTACTGCGAACACCGCGATCCCGAGACCGTGCATCGCGACCTGCAAGAGTTGGTGGAGACCATGGAGGACGTGGCCACTGCGCACGGCATGGAGAAGATCAAGACCATTGGCGATGCCTTCCTCGGAGCGTGCGGCCTCCTCACCTTCACCGACAACCCCACCCGCGATGCCGTGCAATGCGGTCTCGCCATGATCGAAGGCGCCGAACAACTACTCACTCCGTGGAAGATTCGCGTCGGGGTGAACACCGGTCCCGTGGTCGCCGGGGTCGTCGGACGGCAAAAGTACCAATACGACATTTGGGGCGACACCGTGAACACCGCCGCACGCATGGAATCGCAGGCCACGCCGGGCACTGTCTGCGTCAGCGATGCCACCTACGAGCTCGTGAAGTCAGATTTTAAAGGCAAGTCCCTGGGCACCCCTGAGATCAAGGGCAAGGGCACCATCGAACTGTTCGAGATCACGGGGATGTCCAATGCGGAACCGTATTAGAAAGCGATAGGGCTCTCATACAAAGGCGCGAGGACACCAAGGATTGCCTATTGGGAAGAGCTTCAGTGCGTAGCATGTCCAGGAATTCTGCGCCGGCTGGACCATCTTCTTGCACCACCCAAATGATCGTAAGCGTCTGACCGAGCGCCATACACAAGGCGTTGCGCGATCTCCGCTGAAACGTTTGAATAACGGGTTTGCTAGGCTGTTTGCTGCAGCTCTTGCGTTTGCCGTGCTTTGAACTCGTTTGCCCA
>Ga0222717_10003455_pt1 | contig 11869 bp, 6 predicted proteins | sample C33_18DmetaG_FD_165053 | JGI IMG/M metagenome (GOLD analysis project Ga0222717, IMG submission 165053) | Estuarine water microbial communities from San Francisco Bay, California, United States - C33_18D | ecosystem: Environmental > Aquatic > Marine > Unclassified | place: USA: California...
GTTGCCAATAGATTCATATCAGTAACAATATCACTGGTAGCTAGTGTATTAAGATCAGTAATTATATCACTAGTTGCTAGTGTATTCATGTCAGATATAACATCAGAAGTAGCTAACAATGCCATGTCTGCCACAACATCAGAAGTTCCTAACAAAGCCATATCAGCTACTACATCACTAGTTCCTAATAATCCCATAGCTGTTACGTTAGCAGACGTAGCTAATACCTCCATGTCTTCTATAACTGCAGAAGTTGCAAGTAAACCCATGTCTTCTACTACGGCAGAAGTACCCAATAAATTGATAGATGCTGTGACTGCTGACAAAGACTGAACTGCAGTAATTGTTGGTCCGGCTTCTACTGCACCAGTAGTTGCATTAAATCCTAAAACTGTACCAACCCTGTCAGCTTTCAAAGGTAACGTCATACTTACTGCAGTATCTTGATCTGCAAGTTGCATTGATCGTGATGTCTCGTCTGATATGTCTGCAGCAATCGCTGTAAATCTATCCAACTCTGTATTTAAAGTAGCAACTTCAAATGCACCTGATGATGGAAAGTCTGTAGTTCTAGCAAAAGCTATTGATCTTGTAATTACTACAGTAGAGCCACCTGTAATACCTACAACAGAATTACCTGATGTTGTATTTATTGTACCAGTAGACCCATCACCACCTGATACTGTGTAATGTGTGGATATAGTTTTAAGTGTGCCATCAACATAAAAGTTAAGGTCAGCTTCATCAAAGAACTCAAAGTTCACAGTAAATGCTGTCTGTGTTGCACCCTGTGCTACAGTGTATGAGACTCTTGGGGTATTATCACTCAAAGCTATTGTCATATTCGCACCTTATTTGTTGTTAATGTTGTGTGCAACGCACAAATCATTGTCTTGTAATACTTCTCGAAAGCTCTCTCATGTCCTCAGCAAAAGGTGTTAAACCAATTATCGGCAAATTGTACGAGAATCTTTTCAGACCTTCAGCCGATTGATCTGTCAATAGTTCGTGTGCACCAAGAACCCACTCTCTCATCATTCCCGGTGTAGCACCTGCAAAGTCTGCAAACTGATCGCCAACTGTCGGCTTGTACTTACCCTTTAACCAAGAGTCATCTGGATTATGTAACCCTGTCGCTATTGCAGAATGCAATGCTTGATAAGCTAAGTCTGAATATATACCTGTGATACCAGACATTTCAAAACTACGCATCATTAACTCAGGCATATCCTTGTTCTCAAACCACCAGTCAGGCTTCTTGATAAGTAATGTAACATAACTCATTGCCATAAGAGCAGACATACCTGCCATTCTATGTTGTCTTGATGGGTCTAACATAGACGCTGCAATTCTATTCGTTGCTGCAAATGCAAAGTTATAGAACTGAAAAGGAAATGCCATCACACCAGATTCAACTCGTGCCATTGGATACGTAATGTTCTTGCCTACCTTAATACTTGCTCTTTCATCAACAGTTATTCCTAATCTATTCATCCACGGCTTATGCTTTACATAAACAAAGCCATCCATAATCATAGGCCTATCAAATGCAGTAGCATGCATGATTGTATTACGTGATGCAGATGCAAGATAAGTCATCATAGTTCTTTTAAGTTCTCTATCTAATGCAGTTGCTTCAGGCCATTCAGCTAGATTCAGGACTGGCATACCTGATTCTGTTTTCTCCCATGGCATGTTAGATATACGCACAGCTACATCTCTCGTAATACCATACCTGTTTAGTTCTTCTTCATCTTTAGCTGCAGACTTAATATTATTTTTGAGATTATTAATCTGCTCGTAAAACTTAGGTATGCGTATAGCCATATCAATTTCTTTACCTATCTTAGTAATAATCGATAAGCCATTGCCTATATAAAAGCCTTTTTCCATTGCTTCAACAGCACGCTCAAGACGACCGGGTTGCATATCTCTTGCTGAGTCTACAAGAAATTGTTTCTGTGCTATGGACTTAGCCATCTCCATACCCTCGTTTACATAACGTAGATTCTTTACGTTAGCTTTTATATTATCCCAGTTACCATCAACAGCCTGTACTGCAGTTCTAAAGACACGGCCATACCCATGCTCAAAGATAGGCATAGCAACAGTTTCAATTATAGATGTAACACCTGCACCTGTAAGATATGTCATACCTGCAACTTTCTTAGTAAGTCTTGAGTACTTATTATCCCACCTGTCAGCAGAACGAATCATCTGTCCTGATTCTCTTTCGTAGTCAGCTAAGAAGTTAGTTCTTATTTGTGCAATTCTTTTGTCTGATAGGCCATCAGACTTCATTATGATTGTGTGTGTCTCAAGCAAGTCATCAATAGTTTGTCTGCCAAATGTTCTTGCCCACTCAATTCTAAATCCCATCTTATCTAAGTAGTTCTCAATCACACGATCATCTCTAATGATAAAGTCTTTTACTTTCCACTCAGGTATGTTGGTAGCACGTATCATAAGGTGTTTGCCTTTACCCATACCAACACCATTCTCATGTAAGTTGTCGCCTATCTCAAGAATCTTATTAACAACAGCTTCTGCTTCGGCTCTTGCTTTGTCAGCTTTACCTCTGATCTCTACGTCTATCCACTTGTCACCATCCCATTTCTTGTATGTACCCTCCTCAAGAAAGTGATCAGCAAATACTTTAGTTAAAGCCTCACGCTTCTCTGCACTCTGTAACAATGTAGCTTTGTCATAGTAGATTGGGAACTTATAGTTCTTACGTGTTGGTGAGTTAAGCACACCATTTAACCAGACAGTATTTAACTTACCATTCTTAATTCTTTTTTCAGCAATAGCTATATCAGCTTCAAGACTGCTTATATATTTAGCTTGCTTGACTGTAAGCTGTGGCTTGTCTGATTTACTACCACTACGCATTGCACGTTCAGTAGCATTGTCCATGACGGATTTAATGCTTGCTCTTAGCTTAGGGAGTTCAAGTTCATTGTTCTCTATATCATTTGCTATTTGTTTTAGTTGGTTGCGTATACCCACATCATCACCAAGTACGCCAACTTCTCTAGCCTGCTCATCAATAGAACGGAACAAAGCATCAAGATCATCTAGTGCTTCTTTAATTGTTTCCGGTAACATCTTGTAATTAGCTGCATGCCATTCTGGATTGCCATTGTCGATGTGTGTCATAACCAAATCATCAAACCATTCGTCGTATGTCTTTTGAGTTGTGTCTCCACGCATGTATCTGTTTGCTCTTACTGATATAGATGCTACATCAAACCCCATGAACTCACCTGTACCAACACGAGACTTCATGAATTTCATGTACTTCTCACGCATTCTTATTCTTAATGCGTATGCTTTACCACCATGTAGCTTTGCCCTTGCTGATAAAGACTGTGATGCTTTACCATATTGATTGCCCTCTAAGGCAACAGATGCATTGAATGACATCTTGTTGTAATCATCTTTGATTAATACACTCAAGTCTTTAGCTTCATTAATAATTCTTGATGGTATGAACTTACTTACAAAACCTATTCTTGAGTAGATTGTTTCTTTGATAGCACCAGTCTTGGTACTTGTTTTAAGACGTTCGGTTTGTGCTCTGTTTAATGCAAGTGTATTAATACGCATTTCATACGCAAGATTTGTTTCATCAGCTAGTCTAGGAAACTTACCATGCATAAGTTCATGAAAGATAACAAAGTCTACAAACTCATTCTCATCTCTAAACCTATCTATATTACCAAATGCAAATTTAGAATGTTGATATGCTGCATCAGTATATTTACCAGTATCTCTTAGCTTTTCTAATTCAGCGTAACCTTTCAGTTTGTCTTTAGCTTTTTCTTTTAATCTTAGAAACTTTTCTTTAGTTCTCTTAACATCGACAAATACAGTACCACCCTCGTCTGAATGTATGTGTGAGCCTAGCACATTCTTTTTGTCATGCTTTGCTTTTAAATCGTCAACTGTCTTAGGGTCACGAACTATTTTCTTTACATTAAACTCTCTACCATAGGTCATCTCTAATTGTTCATCAGACATTTCAGATATTGTCCTACGCTCAATAGCAGGATCAACCATCTGCTCTTTAGATGCAGGCTTTGTTGCTTCAGGAGTAACAGGCTTTACTTCAGGAGTTGCAGGAGTAAAAGGCTCAGGCCCAACGAACTCACCTTTCTCTTTTAGATCAGCCATCTCTTTGTTAAGCTTCTTTAACTTCATACCAGAGTATGTGTTAGCTATACCTTTCATCCCACCACCAAGTAATGAAGTCATTACAGTTGATGCTCCAATATTCATTGCAACTTCATGTGGTGTATTCATAGGATCAAAAGGAGCACGTATAGATTCAGACGCTATGCCAAAACCAAAGCCAACCTTAGCACTTTCTTTAGCTACGCCAAACACAGAGCCTGTTGCCCAAGCAGCCTTAACTCCCATATTAAATACTGGCATAGCAAATGCTATGTTAAGTGGGTCTGCTATTCCTGCAACCAATGCAGGAAACAAACCACCTCTATCCATTGTCTCTCTACGCTTAATACCCTGATCAATGCCTGACATAATAAAGTCATAATGCTCTCTGTTCTTTGCCCTAGATAACTCATTCATAAATTGATAGTAGCTATCTGTCTCATCTTGGTCTTGCCATCTAAAGTCTGGGTCTTTCTCTTGATCTGTAAATGTAATTTGCTCCTGTATAAAATTAGTAACAGGCATCCATTGATAGCCAAGATGTGCTGAAAATGTTTCTCCAAATGATGGGTCGGGTGCATCTAAATGTTTTTGATACTCAGTAAATACGGGTCTTGCTATAGGATTTTTTCTTGGTGCAAAGCTTGTGTATTCAGAATCTCTGTAAAATATTTCAGACATTAATACCCTCTAACTTTTTGTGCTACTAACTTTGCTCTATCAGGTGTTTGATTAAACCAAGTAGTATACGTTCTTCCTTGTGGAGAATAGTTGTAAACCATATTGTTTCTTACTCTAGCAAACATTTCATTTCTTGAATCAGAACCTGATGGTTCTTTAGTTGCTCTCTTAAGTAAATCAAAAAACATTGGCCATTGTCTTGTAGGGTCAGGACCTTGTGCAGTTACATTTTCGTAACCTAATTGAAATGCAAAGTTAATTAAAGCAGCTTGTCTTTTAGCAGATAATGTATCCCAATCGGGTACGTCACGACGATACTTATCAGTTATCTTTTTAACTTTTAGATTTAAGACTGCTTTAGCTTGTGGCTTAGTTACCTTATTAATGTCAGGTAACAGTGCACGCTCATCAGGTTCTAGGCTTGTAATTGCAAAACCATAACCAACCGAGTTACCTGCACCATCAGGGTACTGTATAGAGCTAAATCCCTCATCTTCAATTAACTGCTCAACTGCTGTTACATGAGCATCAATAGGTCTCATTGCTTTAACAGAATTGACAATAGTATCAATAGGGTCAGGCCCTAACAATGATGTAAGTTGTATAAACTCAGGAGAACTTCTTAGTACTTCTGAGCCTTCTTTTTTAAATAAATCATATATTTTATTTTGTAACTCTACGCTTTTCTCAGATACAATCTCAAGATTTCTTACAAACTTTTCGCCTGTATCAGAAACAAAACCACTTACATCAGACGCTACGTTCTGTGTTGCTGTGACAAGATCGGATTTAGGAACAACGCTTTCTACCACATCAACGCTTGTCTGTTCTCTGTTTGCTATTTCTAAATCAGTTGTCATGTCTTGGCCGGGTATCAAACTTTGTGGCCCATCTTTCATTCTAATGAGACCTGATCCTTTTTGTCCAGTGTACCAACCTATAAAATCAGAACCTATATCTTGCCACCAACCTTTACTTAGGGTTGCTTCAGCTTCATTTTCTTTTCTTTCATTTTCTATTTCTTCTTGTAGCTGTTGTGTTATTTGGTCAGTATCAAATGTTATTACACCAAAGTCATCTTTGATTGGCAGTCCATCAGCGTCAACTAATGTCCATCTACCATAGCCAGTACTACCATTACCTTGGTCTGCCATAAGAAATACATTGTCACCAATTACTAATCTGTCCTCATCTGTATATTGATTTATGTCTTGATCAACTGTTGTTTGCCAAATAGATATAACCTTTTCTCTTTCATCATCGTTGTAATATGCAGAAACAGAACCTGTATCTCTTGTGCCAGTAGTTTTTTCAAATGGATTAAAACTTGTTTCATCTTCTTTGTAAACTTCTTCTATAAATTCTTCTACAACTTCTTTAGCACTTTCTGGTGTAGCACCTTTAGCCCTTAATGCATTAAGATAAATAATATTTAATGTATTAGTTTCTTTAGTATCTAGTTCATATTCAAGGCCAATCTTTTTAACTTGATTCTTTATGTAAGCTGATTGTTTATAATTGTCCTCGGTAATACTAGAATCATTAGCTATGACCTTATCCCTTACATCCATAGCTATCGCTTTAGCATCTTCTGGTGGAACATGAACTGCTTTAAAAGCATCAACGGCACTCATCTTACCATCTCTCATTAATTGTTTTACTTGAATTGCCTTAGCAGTTTTTTCTTTTTGTATACCAAGTTTACCAGAAACAACCGATGCAATGTTTACATAATTGTTAGCTGCTCTTTCAGCAGCATTGTTGTTGTCTTGTTCTTCTAAATTAGCTATATGCGTAGCTACTACAGCAGGATTATTAACTATATTCTTAAATGAAGAAGCAACTGTAGCGTTAATCTTTTGATTTGTATTTACGTTTGTAAGTCTCTCTGGTGATAAACTTAACATATCTATTGAATTAACTTTTCTTCCAATGCCTAGAGACATACCTATAGCACCATCAATGTTATCGCTCTCTGATTTACTGCCTGTGTTTGCTCTTCCATTTGTCCAATTAAACTGTGCATTTTTAAAACCAATTACCTTAGCAGAAGCTTTATGTGCATCTGCAAACTTACCTTTTGTTGTGGATGCCCAAGATGTAAGTAATCTTATTTCAGTAGGATTTAAATCTTTACGTTGATCTTGAAAATGTTTATCAGTGTATCCAGACAGTAATCCTTTATCCTCATCATCAATAACACCTAATGTAAGACTTCTGTTGTATGCTGCCATTTGTGCTGCATTAAGCTTGCGAAACTCAACTTCCATAACAGCTTGTCTATTATTAGTTTTTATTTTTGATATTTGTTCTTGATAATATGGTGCATTTATTGCGTCATTACTTATTAACTCTTTGTAATTATTAATACTTACCTGATCTAATTTGTCTGCTTCATTGCTCTTACCATTTACTCGAAGTTGATATGACTCATTTAAATTGTTACTTGTAATAACTCTAAGTTTTTCATTAGCAACTTCTTCTTGTTTCTTATATGCATCCATCTTTAGTTTGTTAGAATGCTGTACCATAAGACCCGAAGCATCTGTTGCAAACTGCCCAGTTACTTCACCATAGCCATTTTCTTTAAGAGTATTAATTGTTTCTGTAATATAAAGATTAGCCTTCCTGTCAAACTCTACAGGATTGTCTTTGTTTTCTGTGTGTAACTGAGTTAGCTTTCTGCTTGTATCAAGCTGTAATTCGTTTGCATACCTTTTACGTAGCTGTGGTGTTGCTGCTCTTGTTGCAACTTTACTCAAACTCTTTGGTAACTCTACATACTGTAATTCACCTTTATCATTTCTTGTTTGTAATGATGCAACATAATCCTTACCTGCTTGCTCTTGATCTACAACAGCTTCTTCAAATGCCATCTGTGATATTTGATTGCCTAGATTAGCTAAAGCATTGCCAACATCTGCTCCACCTGTTCTAGTGTCTATAACGCCCATAGGCTTGTTAACAAATGTAGATGTTTTAGCTTTAAGAAATTCTGCCATTATGTACCACCATGAAAACTTGGATTAGGGGTTGTGCCTGATATTTGAGAATATTGATTGCCTGCTTTTAATAAGCTTCCCATAGCTTGGAATCTTGCTGCTCTCATAGCATTGCGACCTCTCATGCCTGCAATCTGTATGCCCATAGAACGTTGACTTTGTTGGCTAACAAGTTGAAGTCTTGCTCTATCTTCAGTGGTTCTAGCTTCTCGTATGGTTCTTTCTCTTATGGCTTTTAATGATCTATCGCTACCAACATCTCTACCCATGACTCCAGCTATGGATTCGTTTATACCTAGCATCGTATTAAGATTACTCATGCGTATATTATGCTCTTGCATTGCTGTAACCTTAGCATCTTTCTTCTGTTCTTCTAGCTGTGCTTGCTGTGCTCTTGCTTCAGCACGTCTAGCCTTTCCTGCTTGCATTGAACCATAGGCACTTAGAACTGCACCTGCAACCATCCAATAACTCATCCGAACGCTACCTCCACTACCATACCATTTAAGTCTAAACTAAAAGGATAACTCTGTGATACATTGACTCGTGGGTCACGACTGTATCCTAGCACCCTAAACTCTTCCTTACCTGTAACTGCTACTCTATCTGCTGACATATCATCAGTAACATTTCTAAACACTAAGTCTTTATCATTGACTGATACAGCTAAAGTAGAATGTAAATCTAATACAACACGACTAATTCTTCTTGGCTCTCCAGTAAGAGGGCCACCAATAATACCTGCATCCACTGGCAAGGTCGTGATGAGAGGAACGAATGCGTAACCTATAAAGCCAGTGGACACACCTGATTTAGCTAATGATGCATCTATCTGTGCTCCAGAGATTGTAAACTCTCCAAGATAATCATTACCACTAATTGCTTTAACAACTGCACCATTAGAAAAGTGTGAAGTTAAACTACCAAACACACTGTTTGATGCACTAAATTCATCACAGAAATCCATAGGCATAGCTACTTGAAACTCTTCTAAGAATAGCTTGGTTGTACCTGAGCCATCGTTTCTTGAACAAACAACAAACAATCTTTCATGTATAGAACATATTGAATGCCACTTGCCTGTTGTATCCCATAAGGACCAACCTTGTTTTTGTTCTCCACGTATAGAATAAAATACAGCTAACGTACCATCACTGTTTAGTAAGAATGCATATGACTCACTTCTATTTAACGCACCCTTGATTGATGTTTGTTGTACTGGGTCAACTATTAAATGTGGTGCTAGTCCTGATACAGCTACAGATGTATACGATGCTTCTGAATCAGCAAATAAAAATTCTCTTAATGCACTACCAGTTTTCTGTATAAACAAAGTAGCACCATCAAATACTGTAGGCTTTACAAATGAACTACCATACGGAGTCTGTCTGCGTATCTGTGCATTAGCTGCAGTAACTGGTTTGTCTGTTGGTGCTTGAACAAATAACTCTGCACCTGTAGTAAAGACCTGTAAGTCTCTGTTAGATACTAAATGCCTAATAGTAAATATCTCACCAACGTTTGCAGTAAGATCAAGTGCATCGTTATCCTCACCATCACCTACATCAAAGTTATAATACTGCCCAGACTTAGAACCCCATATACCATCAGGTTGTGCTAGTGTACCACCAAACCATAATCTGTTTTGATGAAAGGTAACGGCTGCAGGAAATCCACGTACTGCTGAGTAACTTTGCTCTTGCCATTCTGTAGTTGCTGCACCTGTTGCTACCCTCGGAGCACCACCTCCATCAGCCGAAGCATTAGATGTAGAACTTGATCCTGCTGTAAACTCATAAGTATTCTCATCAATAACAGCCGTAATACTTCTAGTGCCATTAAGTTTATTGATAGCTAACCCACCTATTGTTCCTGCTCTGTCTATAACAATAGATGCACCAACTGCTAAACCATGTAGTGCATGAGTCACTTGAACAGTCGAACTGCCCTCAGAAACTTTCAATGCATCGTTGTCTAACTGCTGTCTTAGTGTTCCATAAATAGTTGCTGTAACTGTTGTGGCATTTGTAAACCCAGTAATCTTAACTTCAGCTTCACCTATCTTTAAGTAAACTCCAACATGATCTGATGTAAAGTAATCTGCTGATGATGTAAGAGTTACACCCGTACCACTAGTTGCACTAGATGATAACGTAACACCTAAGTCTTGAAATGAATAGTATGGTTGAAACACATGCTCACTATTTACTGACTCTTCAAAAGCATATGTTTCTACAGTAAAGGTAGTTAATCCTGTACGTATAAGTTTCCTTGGTGCAACAGTCTGATGAGCAATAAACATAATGTCACCCTGTTGAGCAAAGGTGTACTCTTCAAGATATGGTGCTGATGTTGTATTAACTAACCAAGTCTGTGATGTAATAGCTTGTATAGAACTGATGTTGCCATTAGACGGATTGATTTGAAATACTTCTATCCGTGTATTACTAAATGCAATTATATATTGTTCATCGTCTGAAAATATAAATGGTTCTATTCTTACTGTCTGTCTTAGATCAGATGAATAAGCAGGAGCAGACGCAAAGTTATGCCAACGTTTAGTTCCCGGTCTTTTGGAAACTCCACCCTCACCACGTATAAAGAAGTTGCGAACTTTCTCTGCTGCATTCTTATAGACAGCCGTATCGGTTCTTGAAGTTAATGACGGACTTATCTCACCAAACTGAAAACTATTTTGAGGTACTCTTATCCTTGCCATTAACTCAACCTATTTGTTCTGAACCTCGTGGTTGTCAATCCTCTTGATGTTTGTTGCTGACTGTCAAGGTTTCTTGCTTTAGCCATTAACCTTTCTGCCTTTACTTCCATCATCTCCATAAGCTTATCATCTCTAGCTATTGATGTAGCAAATACAGATGCCAATGAATATTGAACTGCTAAGGAAAAGTAAGATGGGAAGTCTGTCTCAGATGCTCTATAAGTATAGTCGGCTATTAAGGTGTCGTTTGTTGTAGAGTCTGAAAATATTTTGTCGCCATATACTGTGTATATAATTTTATTGTCGTTAATTGTAACTGCATGAAGCATAAGAAGATTGCTTGGAAGTTGATGTGCTATATCAAACCTACCAGTTGGGGTGTCTGTCAGTTGATTTAACACTGCTTGCTCTGTTGCAAACCTCCATCTTGCTACACACAAAGATGACCTAACGACATCTTCATACATGTTAGACGCAACCAATGCCTCAGTTGAACTGCTTTCAAAAGAAGTAATTGGCTCTGCACCGATGAGCACTAAGGCTCTCGATGCAATATCCAACGCTGAATCAGATGCCGTTGATGCCATTTATTTTAGTCGCCGTCTGTTTCTGCTACAGCAGTTCCGTCTGAAACGTCAACTACTGTTCCAGTATTGGATAAAACAGTTACAAAATTTGTAGTCGGCACATTAGTGTCGTGAACTATTATAAGATCACGAACACCTAACATATTTGCTGAACTATTAAAGTAACCCGCTGTATTAACAGTTGCAATAGCATCTGTGGTTGTATATCTCCACAAGCTACCATTTGAATCTCCACCAATTCTGGTAAGACCACTTGCTGCATAAGCCATTAAACCCTCCTATTAATTGTTGTCAAGAAGTTCATAAATACCATTGTCATCTATGACACTAGCACCCATGGACATCATTGAAGTTGCAAGGTGAGAAACTTTCTCTGGTACGTAATTTAACTCAGTAGTTACATTAGCACCAATGCCTAAGCCTACAGCACTTGTATGATACGCTAAGTTCTTTCCTGCTGTAATAGCAGAAGTAGACATGATGTTAAAACCTAGAAAGTTCTTCATGGTCATTCCACCTGCGTATGGTAAGTTCTGATCACCTACGTAATCTGATGATGCAAACTCTTCAATTAAGAAAAGATCAGCAAAACCTTTAGGATGCATAGCAATATAACGCTGTCCATCTTCTGGAATGTTTGCTGTACCAAATGTTTCAAATGCAGATAACAGGTCTGCTTTTTCAACAGCACTACTTGTATCATG
>Ga0222717_10003460_pt1 | contig 11862 bp, 26 predicted proteins | sample C33_18DmetaG_FD_165053 | JGI IMG/M metagenome (GOLD analysis project Ga0222717, IMG submission 165053) | Estuarine water microbial communities from San Francisco Bay, California, United States - C33_18D | ecosystem: Environmental > Aquatic > Marine > Unclassified | place: USA: California...
GGAAACTGTGTATGCTGCGATGGAAGCTAAGAGACAGATAGCTAACAACTCTGCTATAGCTGGATTGTCTTTAGGTATAATTGGTTTGCTTGGTGGTGGAATTTATTTATTAATATCTGTCATGTAAAGGAGTTAGCAATGACTATAGTTTTTACTAAGTTACTAGAGTACAAAATCTTGCCGCGCTTTATGATGTTTACTATGACTGTGGTTTACGTGCGCTGCATTGAGTGGGCATTATCTATGCCTGACATATCAACACAACAGGCTTCATTAATTTCTGTGGTTACTGGTGCTATGACGGGGGCGTTTGCTGTATGGCTATCGCATGAGAAATGATAGGTGGAATCGTAACCGCGATCAGTGGACTAGCTAGTAGTTACATTGATGGTAAGACTGCAATACAAAAAGCCAATGCTGAGATCGCATTAAAAAAAGCTACCTCAGAAACTGATTGGGAACAGTCAGCTATAGAAGCTAGTAAGGATTCTTGGAAGGATGAACTATGGACAATAGTTTTTGTTTTGATTCTTCTGATGAACTTCGTTCCTTCTATGCAAGAGGTTATGGCAGAGGGATTTGCCAATCTTGAAACTACACCTTTATGGGTGCAGTGGGGAATGTATTGTAGTATAGCAGCCAGCTTTGGCATTAGAACAATCAAGGGGTTTAAAAAATAATGGGATATGTATTAGGTAAGGGAAGTCTAAAGAAACTAGGCACTGTTGATGATCGTCTTCAACGAATTGTAATGCACGCTATCACTGTAACTAAACAAGATTTCTCTGTTATCTGTGGTCTTAGAACAGAGCAAGAGCAAAGACGTTTAGTTTCTGCTGGTGCATCGCAAACTATGAAAAGCAAACATCTGCTTGGTCATGCTGTTGACCTAATGGCCTACTGCAAGGGGGGTAGATGGGAGTTAAATCTATATGATGAAATAGCTGACGCTATATCTGAGAGTGCTAGGTTTGAGAATGTTAAGGTTCGATGGGGTGCAGCATGGACAATAGATTCTATTGGTGATTGGAATGGAACCGCGCAGCAAGCAATGGAAAGTTACATTGATACACGGCGAAGTCAAAACAGAAGACCGTTCATTGACGCACCGCATTTTGAATTAATGCTATAGTAATTAAACCCTCCCCCTCTTTGCAATGTCTGCCTAACAATAACATTGCTAAGGGAGAGGGTACAAGGTCACGACTGCCAGAAAGGAATGACGCAGCCGCCCTTGCTGTGGTTGTTATTTTATGTAGCTACGCCAAGTGAAATCATAACTACAAATGCGACCGACCACTGCGCTATTCAATCGGAAGCTCTCTATATATCCAGCAATATCTACTGCCACCTCTCTTACCATTCTTAATTACTGTTGGTATTTTTCTAACCTTTTCAACAAGATGTATCTTTGTAAGATATGATAAGTGACTAGCAACGGAACTGTAATTCATGTCAGCTAACTGTGATACTTGCATCGCGGTTGCTTCTTGGTTCACACATATACGTAAGGTGCTTAGAATTTTTTTCTGCTGAGAGTTCAGTCTTATTTCATAGCTGTGGAATGAAGGCAGTCTACCTCTTAAGCCTAGTCTAGAAGATTGCTTTTCAAAGGCAAGTATTCTTTTTGCATAATCTTCTTCATATAATTGGGCTGCTTTTTTTCTGAGGTCTTTATCTACTAAAGCACCTAATTGTTTTTGTAATTCTAAACGCAAGCTTCCATCCATCATGTGTTATCCATATAGCAGAGGTATCTTTTTTCTTTTTTGCAGTAGGCTTTCTTTAAAAACTTAATGCCATTGTTCATTCCGAAAGCTCTGAGTGTAGCGGTATTCATCTTAAGTATCTTCGCGGCTTCATCTGTGGTGTATGTATTGCAAAGTGATTGAAGTAATTGAATCTTCTCTCTCTTGTGCCGCGCTTTGATTTCATCCCAGTACTCTAATGAGTAATCATAGCTCATGCTTATCTCCTAAAAAAAATGCGGCCCTGTCTATGGTGGGAGCAAGGCCGCAAGTTGAAGGCGAGTGAATATTAGAATGGTGGTATATCATCATCTATTTGTAAAGGGGGAACCTGTGCTTTATCGAAGTCATTGGTTGGAGACTTACTTTTGTCACCCTTGTCAGTAAACTGAAACGACATATACGGCTTGCCATCTTTCATCCTACGCCAGCCAGCTATACGCTGCTCGTCGCGGGACATATGTGACATTACTGGGCCTGAGTAATCGGGCGCAGCATCATTACCTTTTTTGTCATTCTCAAACAAGACACCAGCTTTAGCAAACAATTCAATGATCTGCTTGCCATCCCTAGTCTGATCTTTAACTAGAACAATCTTATGTTCTGCACCTTTGATGTTGACCTTGCCTTGCAAAATCATTTGTTGGGTGGGGAATGGTGTAAAGGCTGCGCCTTTGTCTGTCTGGTCGTATTCTGCCATGCTTCTGGCTCCTTTGTTGTTACCATTGTTCGTGTTTGTTTGGTGGTGGATTTGGCACACTATACTTATTGCCATCCATTTCACCGAGGAACACATCAGCGTTACAGCCGAGGTGTGATAGTGCCTTAGTCAAGCCATCAGTAACAGCCATCTTAGGGGCGTCTTCATTCATGCGTCCTTTAACACTGTCAAAGAACTTGCGGCACCCAGTAAAAGGGCCGAAGGTTTGTGCTATATGTCCATGCCATACGCTGACGTGAGACACTACGGCGGTGTCTCCGTTGCTTACGTTGACGAACTGAGTGTCTGCTGACCAACCCCAATGCTCACCTATTGGGCCAAACTTCTCAGTCATAAGCCTGACTTGATACTGCGGATCAATAGCTGTGAAGCTGCGTGAACCGAAGCTAACTTTTTTTAGATACTTAGGGTCTGACTTGCACAAGTCATTCCATATATCCATGTTGATTGACTCTGACATTACTTATCCTTCTAGCTTTTTGTTATGCGTAAGGTGCCGCGCTTGTCTCTCTTGATCTTAAGTTGATCACAATACACCTCTCGCTCGTTCTCTTTAACCAAATCTTTGAGTTGTTTCTTAGCTGATTCGAAGACTCGATTGTTCTCATAGCCTTGGCAATACGACACTGCCGCATCCATAAATTGGTTATCCGTACTTGCGTCACGTTTGACCATGTTATCCAGTGGGATGCTATCGGTTGGTATTGATGGTATGTCGTGTCTGTTGGGTGGCCTAACGTCTTTAGTAACGAAACCCCAGAAGGTTGTGACTTCGCTCCACATCGTATCGAAATATGTCTGATCTGTAGAGACAAATACTGATTCCCATTTACTATTGCCAAAGATCACGGACATATAACAACCGCTTGTTCCAGCAAGATAACAATACAACTGCACTTGAGGCATGTACCTAACAACAACATCATCCATAGTTGAGAATGAGTTAGTGTGTTTGGCTTCTATAATTTTATTATCTGAGCCACATCTACCATCTATCAAGCCTTTAGCTGGCACACCATTGATTACAGATTGCACTTCTATCTGAGTGTCAATGATTTGAGTTGCATACTGTTTGGCAAACCAATCAAGATTGAACTGTTCTGTGTACGATCCAAGTTGAACCGCGATATTATTTGACAAGTCATCTGACTCTTTGCGACCTGTCTTAACTTCCCAAAGTTCCTGCCAATCACCAGCAAGAATCTTTACGCAGTCACTGCCGCCTATAAATCCTTTACGTTCCATTTAGTTATTCCTTTCAAGGATGTTTATACTGCATATGTGCAGTTTACTCAAGAAGATACTTCTCTAAATCTTGAATTGTTATGTCGGTGTACTCAAGAAGTTTGTCACGTTGGACACCTCGTAAGTAACCTTCTGATATTGGATCGCCGCGCTTGATCTTTTTAGCTACAATCTCAAACTCGTCTAACATCCAGTTAGATTTTTTATACTCTGTGGCATAATGTTTATTAGATGTAGCTTTAGTAATGTGCGCGTCCCATACATTACTCTCGACTGTCTTGCCTATACTCACTGGCTTCCGCATAAGGAAAATCCTTTGGTTGAAGTTCTGGTTTAGTTTGTGGTGGTTGGCGTTTGCTTCTCCTTTCTCTGATGCGAAAGAACCCTTCATGTTGAGGGTACAATTCCATAAATTTACGGGCGAACCATGCTCTATGGTTATTGCTTATCTTGAATGTTGATTGCCCATTGGTATCAACTTCATCAAACTCCCATCGGATGCGTTCAAAGATTGCGTTGACTGAATAATTTTTAAATCCTTTGTCGATAGCTTCTAAAGAAAACTTCACAAATGCGTGTGCTACTTTAGGATTCTTATCTACATAACGCCTTGCGCTTTCATTGATCTGATCGGCTCTCGTCAATGATCCTTGTGGTGCTGCTCTCATCTGTTCCTCCAAACAGTTTAAGGAAAACTTCACCAGATAAAATAACTAAAGTCTGTGGTGTCCCTGTCTTCCTTTTATATAAAGCTATGTCCCTCTTATCTAATACTGAGAAGGGGCTAGGGAAATTAGATTTGTCTCTGTATTTTACTTCCGCTACCAGTTCGTGTCCGTTGAGTTCAACTTTGATGTCTCCCCTATACTCGCCTCCCAATGCTCCTGAGAGGGGCTGGCGTTTGGCTTTGATCCCTTGTTCTTTGAGCCAGTTGACGAACCACTTTTCATGGTACGTTCCTTTGTTCTTGTTACGGTTTGCCATCTGTCTTCCTCATAACATCGTAAGCATACGAACCAATGCTTACTGTTTGTACTCTGATGATTCAGTTTTAATATGGCTACAAAGTAATGAACCTTTTCACTGCAAGCTATGCAAGTAGCACGTTGGCCTAGATTTTTTTTAGCCATTACCTTTTCACAACTTCAACATCATATCCCAATGCGTCAAGCCAACATATTAACATGAACCCTGATGGTATTCTTTTATGTGATTCCCATTTGTATATTAGAGAAACTGTGCATCCAACCTTACGGGCTAATGACTCTTGGCTTAAACTTTGCTCTAACCGTGCGAGGGTCAATTGAGATATTAGCTTCTCGTAATCCTTTGGTATATGCACGACATTGCTCATTAGAATAAAGTCTTTCGATTGCGTTCATTACTTTAATCGCGGTCAAATATCTTAACTCTGTTTTTCCATGGAACGCTCTGTAATAAGTTGACGTAGGTAAGTCAGCTTCTTTAAAGGCGTCAAGCAAAGGAACTTCTAGCTCCTTCGCTCTATTATTTATGCTGTCAAAGTAAGTGTTCATACTGCACTATTGCAGCATCTTCATCATCTTTGTCAACCTCTCCTGTTCCGTTACAATTTTCACAACGAACCCATTTAGCTACTGGTTCAAAGTATCCAATGTAATCTACAAAAGTTTCGTACTCAACTTCTCCCTTGTGTCGTGGGCTATTGTGATCACACTCTGGGCATGGCTTAGTAGGATTAGTAGGGTATGTGATCTTCGTCGAGAGATATGTCATGTGTTTCTTCCCACTTGGCTATTGCACGATCAAGAAACTTATCGCGGTTGAACTTAGGATTATGATGAACAAGTTCATCTGCTAATCTTTCTAGATGCACAGGCGAACCGACAAGCGGTGCCACTACATCTGCAATAAAGTTAAGGGACTTTCCTGTTATCATTTAGAATCTCCTGTTGATACATGAGTAGCCATGTATTCTTGTACGTTCTCCTTAAGACTTGATCTAAACACAGGGCCAATGTTGATTCTATTTTTGCGGCTATGATTAGCAAAGCAATAGTACCCACGAATAAAGTAATCATTGTCTAACGAGTTACCAGCACGATTAGGCTTAGATATTTGTTCCATCATCTGCCTATAGAACGCAGCAAATATTGGAGGCCATTCACTTATAGGTCGGCGTGATATGGTAGCATAGATGTGCCGCGCCGTACTTTTTCTAACTGCTCCTGTTAATACAGCCATAGTATATGCTGCTCTAAAAGGTTGAGCTTTCCATATAGAGTTGGCGTTCATAGGTGGTTTGATTTCAAACTCTACCTCTGTAAGCAAGTCACCTATCTCTGAAACTAATAAAGGTTTAACATCATCAGGTGTTGGTGTTCTGATAGATGTTGCTGACCTAAGAAGATATTGAATAGGCAATACTATATTCTTGTGTGATACAAGAACGTCTGCATTAGTACGCAGCTTACCTTGATCTAACTTGTCGTAGATAGAAGTTGAACGATAGACACACACACTAAAAGGCAATGACTTATCTTGTTGAGATACCATAGTAAGTCTGTGTTGACCGTCAATCAAACGCCATTGATCGTCCTTATCTTTAGCAAAGACAATTGGATTAGGATGCAAAACCCAGCGATTAAGATTAGCTTCTCGCATATACCGTGAACAAGTATGTTTGTTAAGAACACGGTTATGTTTGTAGTTAATAGTCAAAGCAGACTTTGCTTCTTCTGGTGATATGTAAGTATTGAATTGGTGCATGTGCATATCTAAACAGTTACGCGATACAGCCCTTGGTGTAGTCGCTTCGCTTATGATATTAAACGAGTTATTTAGTTGGCCTATAAGATCAGGCATGGCTAAGTTCCTTCCAGAATTTACTGTTAAGAGCATTGCTTACTGCAATCTCACGATTGTAACGCGCTGTATGCGGTGCGCGTAACTCTTGAGTATGAGAAGACCAGTAAGTTAAACAATTATACAATGCCCATTGGTTGTTGCCGAGTGTTGCTTGTTCTTCTTTCCAGATTCCAAGTAAGTTTTCTAATTGCTTTTCGTTTGTCTTTGTTACTTGCTTTTGTTTAGTAAACGCTTTGCAAACTGTGCGTTTGAGAAATGTTTCTACATCATCTGATTGTATTGATGTGTTCATCATCTGTTGCCATTCGTCTTTGCGATTCCAAAAATAATCAAGACCACTAGCTAACTTAGCTGCTGCACCTTCTATGTTTATAGACGCAGTGTGTTTGAAGGTAGAATTAGATAGTGATGTTCCACTTACCATACCATTAAGACAAGCAAGACGTTCTGCTAATGACTTGTTTGCGTAAGGCCATGAAGCATCGTAACTATTAAGAATGTCTACACGATAACGAACTATGTCACCAACAACTGGTTCGGTAACTAGATCGTTGAAAAGAATATGACCCTTAAGTTTACGTCCACCTTCGTAAACATCTACTGTAAGATCGTAGTCTTTACTAAGGTTAGCTTCTTTAACTGCATCCAATGTTGATTGGATAACATCAGCGTGAGGTACTGTATTGTACCGCGAACCGTGAACACCCATGCTTTCACCTGTATCAGTACGAACAACATGCTTGTGACCAGTGATAGGGTTGCCAACACTGTCATATATTTCCTGCTCAGCAACTGGGAAATCCCAGTCGCTTGCAGTAATCTTAGCTATTGCGTTCATATCTTAATTTCCTCTGCTGCTTTGGATGCTTTGGCATCTGCTTCTGATTTAAGAGAGCGTGATTGACGCTCCATTTGATTGACAACTTCAACGTCTAATACATTGGCAAAGAAGTCTGCGATTCCTTGAACAGTGTATTTGTTGTAGTCGTTGCCATCTATTGCACGATGAATTGACATGAACTTATTGAGTTGGCGCATGTCATTGATAGTCATCTTAAAAGCAATAGGAGTTTCGTCGGTAGCTACGAATAGATATTCCATGTTTCTCTTTCTTGTTAATGGGTTGACTGCTGCATGATTGCAGTAACTATAGCTATAGTCAATGCACTCATAAGCACACACGAAAAGGGGAGCCGAAGCCCCCCTTAGTTTATTCGTTATCTTTTCGATAGTCTTTCAGCCATCGTGCTGCATTTAACGGACACTTGAATTTAGCAATGCAACTTTGATCTTTGTAAACGTGCCAGATAATGCCACCCTCTTGAAGTTCAATGCTGTATTTCCATTGAGGTGGTTTCCATTCTTTAGCTTGACGCTCACGTTCTTCAAGCAACATTTCTAATGAGTCAATCATAAGCTGCGAACCTCTACTTCAAGTTCGTTGTTTATAAGACGGCGTACTGTGTCTTCCACACTGTCCTCATAAACTTTATATTCTGCTGGAGGATTGTCTTCTAGATAGTCTTTTATTTCTTGGACTATCACTTTCTTTAAGGTTTCTATTAGGACTTCATCTAACATTCGCTTCTCCTTTTTGCGCTGAATGTAATGGTGACTTGATTGATTTGATTAGCCGCGACTTAGTTGACAACCTCACGGCGGGGCGCAGTTTGACACCGACCTAATACAGATAGTTGGCGCGCAGGGTACACCCCACGCTCCAACATGCGTAATGACCGCGACATAAGGCAAAGAAAAAGGGGGACAATCTGCCCCCCAGCGTTCTTACTTTCTGGACGCCAACCTTTCTGCGGCAGTTGGCTTATGTGTCTTTTTTACCGTTGCAGTCTTCGGGGGGCGAGGCACCCATACTTTGCCAGTGTTAGCTTTGTATGACTCTCTGCTTGCATCCGTCAGACGCTGCAATTCCCAATACAGCTCAGACTGTTCGCTGTCTTTCTGTCTAGCAACCTCTAGCTTTTGTTCAGCACCAGCTACGTCTTTGCTCACCGCATCCTCTTGTGCAAGAACCTCGTAAAGCGTTGTCAGTGCTTTCTGATGCTCCCAAGGGGTTAAGAAATCGGCGGCATTGCAAAGCTGTCCACTGATTTTCTCGATCATGTAATCGTCACCGCCTCCGGCTAGAATCGAGATGTCTTGGCAGGCTTGAAGTAAAACCTTGTGAATTGCTTTGTGATCCGAAGTTGATACTTTTGATTGAGTAACTGTAACCCCGTTTGCTTGGTCGAGTGCCTTGGTGTCAGTTCTTTGTGCCATGTTCTAAGTTCCTCTCTAAACGCGACGAGGTTAATCCTCGCCGCTAAAGGGTTCATGCCACATAGGACAAACGGCTCTTCGCCGCTTGAAGTTCGCAAGGAGGGCTTTAGCCCCTTGCAAAAACTATGGAACAATAAAGCAAGAAGCACACAACACCTATCGTAACAAGACAGCACTATCACCAAGAACAACAGTCGGTTTTTGTCCTTGCGAACTTTTTGGCCATGTGAGCATAAGAACCCCTGCGGCGAGGATACCTCTGTTGCTAGAGAGGAACGACCAAGGGCATGGCTTAGAACTGACGCAGCAAGCAGCACTCGACCAGAAGCAAACGGGGTGGAAGTTCGGGCTGAGTTGTTGAGTTGCTGAGTGGGAGCAAAGTAATTCGCAAGGTTTTGCAGCCTCTTTCCTGCCGACATTGAGTGAAAGTCGGAGGGGGTGTCAACTACATCAGAGAAGATCATAAGGATAGGTTTCATGCTCAGACGTATTTTGGGGGTTGCGTCAGAAGTGCTGACAACCTTACAACATGGGGGGACAGAGGGTGAGGGGGGCCGTAGCCATATGAACAAAACTAGTTTAGTTGCTAAGAAGTTGACAGCACGACAGTCAAGATTAGTTGACACCATTGTAGCAAACGGATGCAGTATAAGAGAGGCTGCAAAGGTCGCTGGCTATGCTGGTGGTGAGTCTGGTAGAGTGACTGCAACGAAGACACTTAAGCTGCCTCATGTGCAGCAGTACATGATCGAAAGGACGCAGGGGCAGATTGGCCTCAATGCTACATTGGCCGTTGCAAGGGTAATGAAACTGGCAATGGGTGCTAAGAGTGAGTATGTCCAGCTTGAAGCGGCTAAAGACATGCTTGACCGAGGTGGTTACAAACCAGTGGATCGTAGCCAAGTGCAGGTGGCGCAGGACATACGAGTGTCAATTGATCTAGGGTGAGGTACGAGCCTTAGTCAATTGCTTAGCGCAATTGCCTTGCGGCTTGGTCGAGATCATGGGGGGAGGGGGAAAAACCAGCTTCGCCAGTGACAGTGAGGTCTTACACCGACATTATTTTCCTTAAAAAGCTTTGACCTAAATATTATTTTAGTCTAGTGGTTTCTCATGTCTAGATTCAACGAGCATCCAGAGCCGACACCTACCCGTCAAGATATGACAGCAGTAAAGCTTGCGTTAAAGAGTGTTGGCTATAAGCATCAGGAAAAGAGTAATGGCTGAAACTGAAGGCACCCATCGCACGGAGATTAAAGCATCTACCAAGCACCGTAATTTGCTGAACAAGATTAACGAAGAAATAAAAGAGATACCTGAGTATCATAGCATTGCTGATGAACGCCGCAGCCAGATTGCAGGAGCGTCCAGAGGTGAGGTTGTTTTCTTAGCATTAGCTAACGGTGTCCAAGCCATGCGGAGGCTAGTTCGTTTAGCGCAAGGTGGAGAGAGTTCAAAGAGTTTGTATAAGCGTCAAGGCAAATTAAAAAGCTTATTGAAGGATGCCGAAGAATTTGAAGGCATGAACTTCATGCAAGAAGATGGAAGCATGATTGATTCGGAGGGTATGCCTAACTCTAGCGAGTTTAAGCCGACTACTACAATGAGCCGAACCGCCATGCGTAGAAAGCAGGGTGCTTACTAATGGTTGCTAAGAAATATCAAAATCCATCGGGCGGTTTAAACGCGGCAGGGCGGCGATATTTTAAGAACAAGGATGGCTCTAATTTAAAGGCCCCTCAAGGTAGCGGAACAGACGGACGTAGAGTTTCCTTTGCCGCGCGGTTTTCTGGAATGGCTGGCCCAATGAAGAAGCCAAATGGAGAGCCTACTCGCAAAGCACTTGCTTTAAAGAAATGGGGTTTTAGTTCTGTTGCGGCGGCTAGAAATTTTGCCAGAAGGCATAGGGAGAGTTAATCATGTGCATGAAGAAACTAGAGAGTACGCAAAACAAACTTCTTCCTAAGTTTATGCGTACTAATATATTTGGTGGTCGTAGTAAGGGCGGGGGTGCTGAGCCTAAAACTGCTCAAGATTACTACGAAGAACGCAAAGTTGATTACGGCCCGTTACCTTCTCTAAGAAACTTACGGGCTGATATGGGCAGCACATCGACAAGATTAAAGGACGCGCCTATGCCAGAGACTAGATCTGGTGGAGGTCAGGTAAGGACACTACTAAATATAGGGCCATACAAATGACTACTAGTAAAATATCCAGAGCTAACCGCATGGGCAAAGGTAACGTAACTGGCGTTAAACAAAGTTTATTAAGTCGCACTAGGTCACGCCTTGGCATTACAGAGCAACCCACCGCAACAACAACTCGTTCCCCTGCGCCATCTGCGCCAGTAACTAAACCAAAGCCTAAACAACCAAAGAAAACAATTACGATTCCTGCGAAAAGACCAGCGGGAATTAGTGACAAGGCTTGGTCAATAATTACAGGGTCAAAAGTATGAGTCTATACGCAAACATAAACCGTAGGAAGAAGGCTGGAAAAAGTCGGCCTAAAAGCCAATCAACCATTACGCCCAAAGCGTATGCTAATATGAAGGCTGGATTCCCCAAGAAGAAAAAGACTTTGTTAAAGACATGAGTTTTATATCTACAATTACCGCGCAGGATTTAGCTTTGCTTCGCGGCATTGTTAGAAAGACTCACTTTGCTCATGTTGAACACAAGCATGGGCCAAACCTTATAACCGATGTAGAGTGTGACAAGCTTATTGAAAACATAGGGCCAGAGGTTGTAACTAAAATGATCCGCTTTGGAGTAGATAAAGGTCTTAGATGATAGACTTTAAATACAAGCCCGATGGTGAAGTTCTTAAATCCTTTATGAAAGATGACACATTTTTCCGTGGGCTTCGTGGGCCTGTCGGTTCTGGCAAGTCTGTTGGCTGTTGTATAGAAGTTTTTCGCCGCGCTATTGCACAAGAAAAAAATGACGATGGATTGCGCCGTAGCAGATGGGCAATCATAAGAAACACGAATCCTCAACTTAGAACCACTACTATTAAGAC
>Ga0222717_10003467_pt1 | contig 11837 bp, 9 predicted proteins | sample C33_18DmetaG_FD_165053 | JGI IMG/M metagenome (GOLD analysis project Ga0222717, IMG submission 165053) | Estuarine water microbial communities from San Francisco Bay, California, United States - C33_18D | ecosystem: Environmental > Aquatic > Marine > Unclassified | place: USA: California...
GAAGAGCCATACAAGAATAGGACTAAATGCAAAAATTGCGGCGGTCTTGGTGCTATATACCAGCCAACCGGTGAAACAGCCGGTCTGAGAATGATCCCAACCGGACCATCCTACGCCGCTGCAGGTGGCTTTAAAACCGACAAGGAAACCATCCAAACTTTGATTGGAGTAGCCACTCGCAAGAGAAAGCCGGTGGCAGTTGAATTTCTAACCAAATTATCCCGCTTATCGGCTGTCTCAGTTTATCTCGACAGTTTTGTAGCCGGACTTAAAAGAGGTACGCGCAAGAATGGAATACTACATGCAAATTTTAATCAGTGTATTGCTGCTACTGGTCGCTTGTCTTCTAGCAACCCTAACGCTCAAAACTGGCCTAAAAGAGGCTTCCCTGTACGCAGGGCTATTGTCAGCAGGTTTGATGATGGCCTGCTACTAGAGGCAGACTATAGTGGTTTGGAATTTAGAACGTGTGTTGAACTAAGTCGTGATAGCCAAGGGTTAGCCGACATCCTAGAAGGCAAAGACATCCATCGTCAGACTGCCTCAATCTGCCTTCAGAAAGACCCAAAGGATGTGACCAAGGATGAACGTCAGGGCCATAAGTGGGCCTCGTTCCAGCCCCTTTTCGGCGGCACTGGGGCAGGAATGGAGCCACATATCAAAGCGTATTTCGGCAAATTCTATGAGATTTATCGTGGCATAGAGGCTTGGCACAATTCTCTGATGACCGGCACTTTAAAGAACGGTATCGTTCAGACGCCGTCTGGTCGGCAGTACTACTGGCCTAATGTAGTTCGGACTAGAGGCAATAGAGTTAGTCATAGTACGCAGATATTAAATTATCCGGTGCAAGGGTTCTCCGCTGACATGGTTCAACTAGCATGTATCCGCGCCTTACGCTTCTTCCGGCAGGCTAATCTGACAAGCAAACTCGTCCTCACTGTGCATGATAGTATAGTCGTAGACACTCATCCTAACGAGGTTGAGCAGGTCAAATCCATACTGGTTGAAGCAATGACCCGCATAGATGAAGAGATGGTCACACGTTTTGGATACAAGTGCGTAGTACCCTTTGATGTAGAGATAAGTGCAGGCAAAAACTGGCTTGATCAGGAAGAACTATCATTGACAAACGCCACTTAGTTATGGTAAAATGATAGTTCAAATCAAGGAGACAAAATGTCTGATATAATTCCCGTAGAAGGTGGTATGTCACCAGATGAACTGGCTGATATGCTGGGTGCTACAGATGCGCCTAAATCGGCAAGAATACCAACCTTAAAGATAAATTCTCAGGGCGAAGACAAAGACGGCAACCAAATTCCACTGGGTGCATTCTTTTTAAATACAGATGAAGAACGTGTCTATGCCAAGGATGGTGTAGTACTTCATGCCCTATCAAATCACGTACAGTATATGCACTGGGATGATGGCAGGCTAGTTAACAAGTCCAGACTTATTATCAATAAACGCGACGAGGCCCGTGATCAATTAGGTGGCACAATGTGCGGTATGCCTACATACGAGCAGTCTATCCAGATGACTCCGGAGCAGCGGAAGGAGTACGAAGGCCGTGATCGATATCGTGTGATACGTGGTCTAGTTTCCTACACCGGAAAAACTGCGTCCGGAGAAGAACGTACCATTGAAAATGAGCCGGTGATCTTGTCTCTGAAGCGCAAGAACTATGGGCCGTTTTATCATGATGTAATCAAGCGCATCCCGTCTGATGGTAAATTCTTCAATTATCGTTTGGCTCTAACGGCTGACAAGCAGACCACCGATAAGGGTGCTAAATATTATATCATGCGCTTCAGCCCTGATCTGCAGAATAAAGTCACTCTAGACCAGAAACTGTATGACAGCATGAATGCAGTCGCAGGTATGGTGAAGGCTGAGAATGAGCGTATTGATAAATCTTACTTCGATGCGATTGCCCGTAAAGCAGACGAGGTCGAACAAGACCGAATAATGGAAGAGGTTAACACCCTAGAACACGACTTTTAAAAAGTGGGTGTAATAGAGAATATGACAAATGAGGATTATCACGCGACTGCTGATATATCCTCTACCACGGTCAAGACTGTCTGGAAGAAATCTCTGGCTCACTGGAAGGGCCAGAAATTCACCTCTACTCCCGCGCTACTAATTGGATCGGCACTGCATGGCATACTGCTAGAGCCGCATAGGGAGATAGCCATCAAAGGTCCAAAGACCAGACGGTCCAAGGCGTATACTGAGATGGAGCGGGACTTAGGTCCGGATCAGGTGCTGCTTACTGAAGGTGAGTGGTACTTAGTCAAAGGGATGACTAAGTCCGCACTGGCTAATCCGGCGTTTCGGAAGGTGCTTGAGCATCCAGACCGTAGAAACGAAGTGTCAATCTTTGCGGAGTGTCCTAGTACTGGTATTTCCGTCAAAGCGCGGCCTGACTGCATGGTCAAGGGGGTTGTCTACGATGTTAAATCTACCATCGACAGTAGTCCGTCTGGTTTTGCAAAAGAGTGCTGGAAGTATGCGTATCCAATCCAAGCTGCTTACTACTTATACGTCTGCAAGTTGGCTCAAGTTGACGTGGAAGAGTTCTCCTTCCTAGCAATCGAAAAGACGGCTCCATACGTTGCCCACCAGCATGTTGTAGGCCCAGAGTTAATGGAATGGGCGCATGAACAGGTGATGGCAACTCTACGCCGGATAGCAGACGCCAAACAGCTAGACGATTACGGCACGGGCTGGGGTGACTTTACCCTGCTTGAGAAGCCAAAGTGGCTATAACTCCGTCCAGTGCCAAGGCTAAAGGGCGCAAACACCAACAATGGGTGCGGGATCAAATTCTCGCACTCTTCCCTAAAAAATTGGAAAAGGACGATGTACGCAGCACCAGCATGGGGTGTGGCGGCGAGGATATCCAACTCAGCCCACTGGCCCGTAGGCTGTTTCCTTACTCAGTAGAATGCAAGGCAAACAAGTCTTTCGCTGTCTACAAAATCATGGAGCAGGCTCAAGACAATTGTCCGAAAGGTGCCACTCCATTGGCAATAATCAAGGGTGATCGTCAGAAGCCATTGGCGGTGATTGACGCGCAAGAATTTTTCAAACTGACCAAAAAAGGCCAATAATGGAAATCGAAGATTTTGACGAGAACGTCCTAGCAATAATTATGACTATAAACGAAGAGGATCATTCTTTTGACCTCAAGGTTGGTCATTCTCTGTCCGACGATCTGGATGAAGAAGACCGGTATTTCTACTTGGATGTTCTCAACGGTCTGATGATATCCATGCGGGAAGGTATCGATAAACTAGCCTTTGATGGGATGATGGCACGGCACATGTCTCGCATGATCGAAAGGTCTATGCCTGAGAATGCTGATCCGGAAGAAGTTCTGAAAGACATCCTTGGTGATACCGAAAATGTAGTGGCCTTTAAAAGGAAACTGCACTGATGGCTAAATGGGCAGAACAAGAATGGCATCAAGGCGCAATTGATCAGCCAAATATGGTGGATAAACCGCCTCACTATAATGAAGGCACGATTGAGTGCATAGTAGCAATGAAGGCTATGGCAGACGGGGTTTTAAACGTATCGGCGCATGAAGCCTATTGTTGGCAGAACGCCTTTAAATACCTATGGAGATGGCCCTACAAAGAGAAACGTCTGCAAGACCTCAAGAAGTGTCGTTGGTACTTGGACCGGTTAATTTCCGAATTGGAGACTGACCAGTGATCACTCAACAAGATATTGATGATTGTGAGGAAGATCGGCTGGCAGAGATACTCAAAGCCTACGAGCAAGTAAAAGACCTGCCTGATGATCCTGCAGACGAATATTTAGATTGCACTCCACTGGATATGGTCAAAGAATTTGCCACTGCAATGGGCCACCCATTAGATGAGAAATGGCGTTTTAACCGTGATCTTGAGGACTTGAGATACCGGCTAGTGGCAGAGGAATTTGGCGAGTTTGCAGACGAGAGTTACGCCGGTAATCGCCCTGCAGCAATGCTCTCAGAATTAGCCGACATCGTCTATGTAGTCTACGGCTACGCTGCCACCTTCGGCTGGGACTTGGACGAGGCAGTCAGGCGCATCCACACAGCAAATATGAGCAAGTTAGGGCCGGATGGTAAACCTCTGTACCGGCCTGATGGCAAGGTTCTCAAAGGACCAAATTACAGCAAAGCAGACCTATCAGATTTAGTAAGGACCACAAATGAATAGTAACTATTTACCCACCGACTATCAGACATTCATCGCAACCAGCCGCTACGCACGTTGGCTGGAAGACGAAGGCCGAAGAGAAACATGGCCTGAGACAGTCGATAGATATATGGTCAATATTGTCAATACTTGGCTCAAGCCTGTCGATCAGGAAGAGATACGTGATGCAATCCTCTCACTCAGCGTTATGCCCTCTATGAGGTCGTTGATGTGTGCAGGAGAGGCCAGTAAACGTGACAATACCTGCATGTATAATTGCTCTTATCTAGCCATAGATAGACGAGAAGCCTTCGACGAGGCTATGTTTATCCTGCTCTGTGGCACTGGTGTCGGGTTCTCTGTCGAGCAGCAGTACATCAATCTCCTTCCCGAAGTTCCTGACTTGTCGGAGTGTGAAACCACAGTCGTGGTGAAGGATTCTAAGGAAGGTTGGGCGAAGGCTCTCAGACAAGTTCTAGCACTCCTATGGGCGGGTGAAATACCACAGTGGGATGTCTCGCGTGTTCGTCCAGCCGGAGCAAGGCTGAAGACATTTGGTGGCAGGGCATCTGGACCTGCACCATTGGTTGATTTATTCAATTTTGCAGTGGCTAAATTTAAGGGTGCGCAAGGCCGCAAACTGTCTTCTTTAGACTGCCACGACATCATGTGCAAAATTGGAGAGGTGGTTGTAGTAGGCGGTGTTCGACGCAGTGCTATGATTTCATTGTCTAATTTAGAAGATGACAAGATGCGCCACGCTAAAGCAGGCACCGGTTGGTACGCAACAGAAAGCCAAAGAACTTTAGCAAATAATTCAGTTGCTTACACCGAAAAACCCGACATGTCTGCATTCATGCGGGAGTGGGTTAGCCTCATGGAGAGTGGGACAGGTGAACGTGGTATCTTTAACCGGCAGGCTTGCAAAGATTTGGCAGAAAAATCTGGGCGTAGAAAATCTGACTATGACTTCGGTTGTAACCCATGTTCGGAGATCAGCCTACGGCCTAACCAGTTTTGCAACCTTACGGAAGCGGTTATCAGGGCCACAGATACCGTTGAAGATATTGCGGAAAAAGTCAGACTTGCTACCATACTTGGTACTATCCAATCCACATATACCAAGTTCCCTTACTTGCGGAAAATCTGGGCAGACAACACAGAAGAGGAGCGGCTGCTAGGCGTAAGTCTGACCGGTATCATGGACAACCCGCTGATGACGTTAGCAAATGAAGGTCTGGCTGATACTCTTGAGCATCTCAAACAAATAGCCGTTGATACAAATGAAGAATGGTCTGAGAAATTGGGCATTCCACAAAGTACAGCCATAAGTTGTGTCAAGCCAAGTGGTACGGTTTCACAATTGTGTGATAGTGCGTCTGGGATACACCCACGGCATTCTCCTTATTACATTCGTACCGTTAGAGGTGATTCCAAAGACCCTCTAACAAGACTTATGTCTGATCAGGGTGTACCAAATGAGCCTTGTGTAAGTAAGGGAGATACAACCGTTGTATTCTCATTTCCGGTAAAATCTCCAGTAGGAGCAGTCCATACAAAAGACGTTTCTGCCATAGATCAACTAAAACTTTGGTTGGCTTACCAGCGGCATTGGTGTGAGCATAAGCCTTCAATTACATGCAATATTAGGTCGCAGGAATGGTTACAGGTCGGTGCCTTTGTGTATGAGCATTTCGATGAGATGTCCGGAGTGTCATTCCTTCCATTCGATGATCACATCTATCAGCAGGCTCCATATCAGGACTGTCAGGCTACTGACTATCACATCCTGCTAGATCAGATGCCCGAAAAAATAGATTGGACGAAATTATCCGAATACGAATTGGAAGACACAACATCTGGAATGCAGACATTAGCCTGCAGCGGAGACGTTTGTGAAATGGTTGATATAACCTAATTTACGTTATGGCGTATAAATCATAAATTTACGCTATAACGTACAAATCATATGGAGTATACACATGTGGATATACGTTGTCGTACTAATACAATTGGGGCAGTACCGAGTGCATGCCCCAAATGTAGTCTTTAAACTGCAAGATCAGTGTGTCGCGTGGCAGAAGTTGGATACAGGTCGGCTGGAAAGTACCGCGCCTAGTCCTGATCATAAAGTGATATCCATGTGTGTCCAATTGCCTCAAGAAGCGTGACGCTGCTTGTAGGGTTGATCTAGATACAGTATAAGAAGTTATCATCAAAGCAAAATGTGGTCGCTTTCGATGTAAGAGTACGCTTGGCTTCGTGGTTGGGGCTGGGCGTACTCGTCTAATTAGGCCAGTTACTACCTTCACGAACAGTATCATCTGCAAATGGTGTTGCGCGATATATACTCCCGCCAACATCAATGCCCATTTCCTTCATCTGCTTACCAACAATACTATCATCTTCTTCATCTCTTATGCGTATCTGATAACGCCCGTCTAACCGTGCGGTTCTGAGTGTTGTAAGTGCGGCTTCTCTTAATAGGCTTACTTGGGCGTTTTGTTGTTGCATTTTAATAAGTTTTGCAAACTGTTCCGGTGACGTAATAATAGCAGCAAGAACATGCTTTGATATTTCTTTTTCTAATTCAATTGCTTCCTTTAAAGGAGCAGAAGTTAGCCTTCTAGCCATCGCAGCGGTAGGGTTCATGTAACCCGCTAACAGCAAGATACTTGTAGAAACTGCATCACCGGTTTCCTTTGCTACAGTAGTTGCCACGGCAGTGTTAGACCCTACAGGGACATCTCTTAGATTGGTTGCTACTGAAGTGCCGTAGATTGTCTCCAGCGTCTTGAATACGCCTTCTCTGACCGTCTGTGCTGTCGGGTCCAGTGAATTAGCAGGGAAGATTAAATCCAAACTATTCATTAGACCTTGTGCTTCTTTCGGATCAAGCAGCTTTGCGGCTTGGCTAGGGCTTACCATCTTAACCGGCTTACCCTTGGAAAAACCGCCTATGGTCGTGCCAAAGATTTTAGCCCCGATAGTATCCAAAGCCACCGCCTGTAGAGCCTGTCTGGCAAGCAATGCCTGCGCGGCTGGTAACTCTTCAATCTTCTGCAGTAAAGCCTGAGTACCGCGCTGATCCGGCCTGATGAGGATGTCAGACAAGGCTTTTCTGCTGTCAGTACGGGCTATGCCGCCTACCCCGCCATTAGGCATATCCACCTTACTCATAAGATTTGCCAGTATAGAATTTTCTGCAGTCTTAACCGCTTGGGTAGCCGCCGTTAGTGCGCTCTCTGCACCAGCCAATTCATCACCTAGTTCAGTCTTTCTTACGTCTATATCATTAATGGTTTGCATTAGCCTATCAGCCATCTGACCATTGTTAGAGGCACGTAGCCTTTCCACATATGGGCTGATAAGAGCCTGTAGCCCTTTGGCGTCCATGCCTTCAGTAGCAGCCGTAGAAACCTGTTGCATCATACGGGCAAATACTAAATCACTGATAAAACCAACCGTTGGGCCAGTGGCTCCTACAGTCTCATCTATAGTTTCTATAAGATGGTTGAAATTCTGTCCGGAAATATCCTCATTGGCATTCTTCAAGTATGTTTCCATCGCCTCGTTAGAGTTTATCTGACCCTTCGGCGCGGAAACTATATCAGTAGAAGAAAGACCCCTAGCCTCGCGTTGCTTCTGGAAAACGTCTGATAGTTCTATTATTTTATCATTATTTCGCCATGTGTTGTCAAAATCCTTAAACAGTTGATCGGCTTTCATAGCTGCATCGCGTGTTGGGCCAGCAGGGAACGCTAAAAAACCATTATCATACGGATTGGTAATATGCTTACGGAGTTTGTCTATTTCTGCAGCAACGGATTTTTCTGTACCGTCTCGTAATTCTTTTAACTTAGGTCTTAAATTGAGAACATCCTGCACTCCAATAGACTGACCTAACCGTGTAAATAATTCTGCATTGTTTTCTGGTCGGAATACAACCTCGTTATTCCTCATAACAAATATACCATCAGGACCGAATAAATCACGCTCAATGGTTTCTTGTTTCATTTTTCTGTTGGTAATAGTGGTGTATATTTCTCCTAGTAGAAATCTTGCTTTTCTACCATCTGTATCGAAGACGTTTTGTTTTCTCACTACCTCACTAAGGACTGAGAATAATTCTTCCGCTGCTTGAGTACCAATACGGTCATTGGGAATAGCCTTGTAAGCGTCCTGTACCCCTTGCTTCATACTATTAAATTTAGGATATGCAGTGCTTTGCGTCCACTCAGCTACTAGCGTCTGATCTTCTCTGGTACTTCTAAGTTTTTCAAAATCTGCTTCTAGTAATTGAATAGCCCTGTTTTCAGACACTACATTATCTAGGCTAGTCTTAGCAGCGGCAACAGTAGTAGCGGCATCTGCCACGTCTGCGTTAGCAATAGCTACATCATTGTTCTGTACTCTGGCTAAATTACCTACAGTAGTAGTAGCAGCGTTATCTACGCCGTTAGGTACTTTTGCTTCACCGGCAACACGGAACATATCCCCCATATCTGCCATTAATTTCTGGTCTAGGCCTTGTACTTGTGGATTAGACGCTTGCGACTTTGCTAGTGCTGCCATGCGCTTGAACATAAGATCAGCTTCACTTTGGATCATATTCTCATAGGCGTCTGGCGTCATCTTACTTGCCATACTCTGACGAGTTTCCCGCATGTAGGATTCAGCACCATTCATTAAAGCCTGCACCGTAGGTACATCCAGTTCCTTCTCAAAATCTCCAATCTTTAAATTTACGATTTTTTCTTGATTTAAGACTTTCGCCAGTACTTTAAAATTACGTGCTACCTGATTGGCAGACGCACCTTTAAACATCTTAGGGTCTAAATACTCCGCTACATTAAGGACAATACCATCCTGTATCGCCCTAGTCATACCCTCTTTATTAACTAGAAATGAAGCCACGTTAGTCTTACCAGTAACCATAGCCCATAATGGTGCGCCTACTGTCAGTATACCGTCTAAAGCACCGTTTATTAGCAAGCCGTCTACCAATACGGCAATATCCTTGTAGTCTTTATCGTCTAAATCAGCCCCTAAATTATTCAAAACTGTCTTAACAGCCGGAGTTCGTATGAATAATCCTTCTTGCTTGTCACTTGCGGCGATTGTCTCCACAATACTGCCGGAGATAGTCGCTGCAGAGACATTTCCCAAACCGCCTAGCTTGGCGGCTCTATTAAGAGTAAGGCCTGCTTTACCTAATCGGAATACTCCTTGGGTAACCTTGGCGGCTGCTGTCATTGGGACTGCAATAGACCAGATGTCTGCTAGGAATTGCTCACCGCCGCGCAATTTCTGCGAGGGTACTTTCTGGTTGAAATTCTTGTCTTCTTCGGCAGTGTCTGAGGTATACTCGCTACTGTCGGTGGTGATTTCTCCGCGACTAAGTCCAGACATATCCTTGGCAAATTCTACTAAGCCACCTCTACCAACTCGCTCCCAGAAGCCACTGTCAGGCGGTGGTATAAGGAAGTCCTTTTTAACCACGCCATTTTCCGTAGGATTAAACTCAGTGTATATCTGAGAACCATCACGCTGTTGTACACCGGTATTCCGGTATATTTCTTCAGCCTCTTGCTGCCATGAGGCGGTTGCCTCTGGTAGTTTGGCAAAGGCTTGCTGCTCTTCATTCAACTCGCCTTCGTAGCTGGTAGCCCAATTAAGAAAGTCAGAGGTTGTAGCCTTTACCTTGTCTAGAGTGCTTACCTCTGGCTTTTCCGGATAAATACCCTGATAGGTAAGATCACCGGCTTCCTTAGTGGTCTGGCGATTTTGACGATCTTGAATGTTAGCGTCTAGTTGTTCTGGGTCTAAGGGGAATGATAGTAGTGGGTCACCAAACGAAGAATAATCATCACTACTCCCATCACCCAGCATATCCTCAGTTATGCCATTTGCTGCCATAGCCTCTGGGAATTTTCTATAATAGGCAACTTCGCTTTCACTTAAACCTGCCATTATTAATTACCCCCTTCGGTGGAATTTAAAGTACCAAACTGTTTAAGCAATTCAGTTTTCACAACTTCAATTTGTTCAGAGGTAACACTATCCCCATAAATTTGTTTTGCAGTGGTAGCGAAGAAGTCTGGTAAGAATTTTCCATCTTCATGTGCGAGTACTCTTTGATATTGAGTACTCCTTTCAGTAATTATACTCCGGTCATTCATAAAGGTACTAAAATCAATCAATGGATTGCCTGCTGACCCCCCACCATCCTCAGTGCCACCAGTAGTCGTTGGTGTACTTACTGGGCTAGTAGCCCAAGTATACTGCTCCTGCGCGTTATCTTGGAGATAGTCTTTAAGAGGCATAATTGTTGGATTATCCTCAAATGCCTGTGCAACCAGTGGCAATTTTAATGCTAATTTATATTCTGGATCACCTAACAATAGGGCGTGTCTTTGAAGAGCCTTTTCAACTACGCTGTTGGTCTGGGTCTTCAAATTTCCTGAGTAGGTAGCATAAGTTTTACCCACGTTATTAATAGTCAGGGCATTTTTAAAGTCCATGTTAGACAATGCCATTCCTGCACTGTCCAAATCCAATTTGGCAAAACTAAAGGCGTGTCTTAGGTTAAGAGCAGTCCATTTATAAAAGGCGTCTGCATTCGACGCCATTCCGTAAGTACTTGCTTGGCTCTGAGCGTACTCCTGACCTTTTGCCAGCAATGCTGCTTCTACCTGACTAGAAGACAATTGCTGGCTACCAATGGTACGGGATAAGGTTTGAATTTCTTCTTCTAGACCCGTTAAGAATGCCGTGGCTTGGCCCCCTACAAAGGTGAGAATTTCTGGATTATTAAGAACCAGATCATCCAACTGCTTGGCAGTTTTTAACAGGGTAACGGTGTCTTCTTTAACCTGACTTAACTTGTTGCCAAAATGCTGATTGAATTTATTTGTTACATTAACAGCAGTATTAACTTGCTTACTGTTTGGACCAATCTTTTCAATAGTAGCAGGGTCTATGAAGTCTTGGGCTGTTATATCAAAAAACTTACCTTGGTCGGTCAATTGTACTCTTATCTCGCGGATAACACCATTACCATCAGGCTTCAGTGTAAGTGTAGTATAATTATCCGTTAATTTAAAATCTATGCCCTTTCTATCGGCTTCTGCATACATAGCCGCAACTGTCGTAAGATGCAGCTTGCGGTCTGTTAAAGCCAGCCTGTTAGGATCGGTTTCTGGTAGACCTTGAAGTGCGGCATCTACGCTGGCAGTGAAGGATGCAATATTACCCGTGGTAACTGTGGTAGTCATATACGGCGGTAGAGCAACTTCCGCTGCTCTTTTTTCTACTGCTTCCGCTCGGTCTTCTTTAACCCTCCAATGTTCCTCTTGTACTTGAAGTGCATCCTCTATCAACTGTGGAATAACTGCATTTTCCCCATACGCACCTTTATACAGACTTCTATAGGTCACTACGTCTGCCACACTACCTAGTGAAGTGATTGCAGGTAAGCCTTCAACGCCAGCCCTTTTGACCATTGCGGCAGTATGATCATTAAGAGCCTGCATCTGTTTGGCATCTATAGTAAGTTCCCTAAAATCGGCTTGTGTTAGGTAGGCTGCAACTTTAGCAGGCGTATCTAGTTTTTGGAAATCTGGATTAGTTGCATCG